>Ga0209816_1000955_pt1 | contig 21949 bp, 18 predicted proteins | sample CoawatmetaG01DNA_FD_187509 | JGI IMG/M metagenome (GOLD analysis project Ga0209816, IMG submission 187509) | Marine microbial communities from the West Antarctic Peninsula - Coastal water metaG017-DNA (SPAdes) (version 2) | ecosystem: Environmental > Aquatic > Marine > Coastal ...
CTATAAACATACTAAAATACATCTACCTGAAATAGTGGTTGCTAACAAGTCCTTGGGCTATTATATTAATTATTTTTTCAATATTAATTTTTTTTTGGTATAGTTATTGGTATTGAATGATAAAAAAATAAATGAAAAAAATATTAATATTTCTATTGTTTATATTATTTGTTAATTGTTCTGATAATACTGATGTTCTAGGTTCAGAAATCTTGCCTGGGACTACCTCAACTCAAAAATTAAATCACGACGGATTAGAAAGGCAATATTTAATATATATTCCTAACTCATACAATGGAGAATCAAAACTTCCTTTGATGATTAATTTTCATGGATTTGGAGGCAAAGCAAATGATCACATGGCTTATACTGATATGAGATCTTTAGCTGATTCTAAAAATTTTATATTAATCTATCCTCAAGGAAGTGAATTATCAGGGTTGTCTCATTGGAACGCTGCTTTAAATGGTGGAGATAATAAAAGTAATGTTGATGATTTAGGTTTTGTTGAATCGCTAATCAATTCACATTCTGACATGGTTGATTTGAAAAGAGTTTATGCTGTTGGTTTTTCAAATGGTGGGATGATGAGTTATGCTCTAGGTTGTTATAAAAGTAATCTAATTGCTGCTATCGGTTCTATTTCAGGATCTATGTTACAAAATGATTGCATTCCTTCACATTCTATTCCATTAATTAAATTACATGGAACATCAGATAGTGTAATTTCTTATGATGGATTAGGAGATTATAATTCTGTTGAATCGACACTTAATTTTTGGATAAACTTTAATAAAACTAAAACTAATCCTATTTTTAAAAGTATAGTTGATAATGGATCTAAAATTGAAAAATATTTATATGGTGAAGGATCTAATGATGTTTCAATAGAACATTATAAAATTATAAATGGCGGTCATGTTTGGTTTGATATAAACTTTGAAAATAATATTACAAACGAACTGATTTGGAACTTTGTATCTAAATATGATATTAATGGACTAATTAAATAAATGTTTATTCTCTTTTTTTTATAACGTTTTATTAGACTTTTTTAAATTATTATAGTGCTTTTTTTGCTTCTTTTTAATAAAAAACTATCATTATTCATGTAATTTTTATTTTGTTGTTTTTGTAACTTATTGATTATAAATATAATGAGTTATAGGGCTTATTTTTATTTAGAATAATTAAAAATAAGCTTGTTTTTAAACTATTTGAGTATTATTTTTGGCAAATATTTAAAACTAAAAAAACTATTATTACAACTATTATGAAATTTAAATTTTTACCCTTATTTATTTTTATTGCATTTACATCTTTGTTTCTAGCTTCTTGTTCAGATGATGAAGAGGAGATATTAAATGTAGTTACTCCTCCAACAACTTATAAATTTGAAAGAGGAGGCAAGTCAACTGTTTCACATGGCGGACAGACTTCTAGATTAAAAATGGCTAGTGAGCTATATAGCGGAATGAAAAACTCCTCCTCTACAAAATCTGGACTTAACAATATGTTTAACAATGGAACAGGTTTTTCAGATGCTACTTTAGATGCAAGTGGAAAAAAAGTTGGTAACAAAACTTTTGCTTCGTCTGTTGCTTCTTCGACTGTAAAACCAAAATTTGATGCAATGATAACTGATTTTGCTGATAACGTTATTCCAAATTGGACCACTACAGCTGCCAATGGAACAGCTGGTAAAATGACAGATTCAAAAAGAACAGTTTATATTAATGCTAAAGGACACGAACTTACACAAGTATTTACTAAAGGTTTAATTGGTGGAATGACAACGGACCAAATTCTTAATGGATACTTATCTGCTGCAAAATTAGATACTGGAACAAACAGAGCTGATAACGACGCTGGTACAGTTGTATCCGGAAAGGATTACACTCAAATGGAGCATTACTGGGACGAAGGTTTCGGATATTTATACGGAGAAGAGGCTGATGTCACTAATCCTACTTTAGGAAATGGTGTTTTATTAAGTAAATATGCTTCAAAGGTAGATGGTTCTAATTCTCCAGGAATTGGTAAAATCATTTATGATGCTTTTATAATGGGTAGAGCTGCAATTGTAGCTAAGAACTATACTGTTAGAGATGCACAGGCTAATATTATTAAAATTCACATTTCAAAAATCATTGGTTATAAAGCTCATGATTATTTAAATGACTACGTTACTAAAGCAGCTGCAGGAACTCCAGCAGATGCTATTCATGCGCTTTCTGAGGGTTATGGATTTGTAATGAGTTTACAAGTTACTAATGATGGTACCGGAAACCCTTACTTCACTAACTCAGAAGTAAATGCAATGTTAGCCAAATTAGATAATTTTTGGACTGTTAGCTCTGCAGATTGTACTGCAATGGCTAATGACATTAAAACTAAAATGTCTCTTTAATTAGAAATATGTTATCATTATTTTTGTTTTTTGATTTGGACTCAGTATTTATTAAATACTGAGTCTTTTTTTATATAAATTTGTACCAATGTTTAAAAAAATTTCTCTTTTATTTTTTATTTCTTTCATCCTTATTAATTGTTCTGGTTCAGGGGATGATAATGTAGATGACAATCAATTGCTTTCTTACGATAGGTCTAAAATGCTTATACATTGGGCAGATAAAATTATTATTCCTGCGCATACTGCTTTTAAAGAAACTCTTACCAATCTAGACAATTCAACAACAAATTTTGTTGCTTCTCCAAACCAAACTAATTTAGATGATCTAAGATCAAAGTGGCTAATTTCCTATAAATCTTGGCAACACATTGAAATGTTTGATATTGGAAAAGCAGAAGAGATATACTTTAAATCGAAAATGAACGTCTATCCAATTGATAAAACCTGGCTTAATAATAACATAGAAAAGGGGAGTTATGACTTAGAGAGTCCTAATAATTATTCTTCTCAAGGTTTTCCAGCTCTTGATTACATGTTGTATGGAATTGGATTAGATGATGTGAGTATTCTAAACAAATACACCAAAAACACTAATTACACCAATTATTTAACTGCTTTAGTTAATAAAATGGTAAGTGGCACAGACATTGTTATTAATGATTGGACAGCTTACAGAACTACTTTTATAAATTCTTTTGAAAATACTGCTAGTTCTAGTGTGAATTTACTTACAAATGATTTTATCTATTATTACGAAAAAGGCCTTAGAGCTAATAAGGTTGGTATTCCAGCTGGTGTTTTTTCTGGTGGTCCTTTAAATGGTAATGTGGAGTCTTTTTATAAAAAAGATATATCAAAAGACTTACTTCTAGAAGCTTTGGGTGCAACTATTAAATTTTTTAATGGTACATCCTACGATGGATTATCATCTGGACCAAGTTTAAAATCTTATTTATCTCATTTAAATAGCAATAAAGAAGGATCAAGCCTTGATAGTGAAATAACTGTAAAATTAAACTCTGCTTTAACTCAAGTAAATTCTTTATCTAATAATTTTGTTATTCAAATTGAATCTGACAACAGTAAATTACTAGTTACATATGATGCTCTTCAAGCTGTTGTTGTTCTATTAAAAGTAGATATGTTACAGGCATTTAATATAAATGTAGATTACGTTGATGCTGATGGTGATTAAAAAATATTACCTTTAAAATAATTTAAGATTCTTTATTTTTTAGAGAATTTTTTTTTAAAAATATTGAGTACTTCTATATATTTTAATAAAAAATCTAGTTCTGCACCACTTGCAGTTTTTAGAATAGGCTTCGGTCTTCTAATGTTCTATAGCATTATTAGGTTTTGGCTTAAAGGTTGGATAGAGACTTTGTATGTTCAACCTCAGTTTCATTTTTCTTATTATGGTTTTGACTGGGTAAAGCCCTTAGATAATTACACCTACTTTTTATTTCTTATTTGTGGGACATCTGCTTTTTTAATAGCAATTGGATTAAAGTACAGACTATCAATGTTTATCTTTTTTTTAAGCTTCACTTATATAGAGCTAATGGATAAGACCACCTATTTAAACCATTATTATTTCATAAGTATTCTTAGTTTCTTGATGTTGTTTATTCCTGCAAATGCTACTTTTTCTATCGACAATTTAATTAAAGGAAAAGTTTATAAGAAGGTTCCCCAATGGACTATAGACTCTTTGAAGGTTCTTTTAAGCATAGTTTATATTTATTCTGGGTTAGCTAAATTAAATTCAGATTGGCTTTTGAAGGCTATGCCATTAAAAATTTGGTTACCCTCAAAATTTGACCTTCCTTTAATTGGAGAAAGTTTAATGCAATTAGAATGGGTGCATTATGCGATGAGCTGGGGAGGTATGTTTTATGATCTATTGATTCCTTTTTTACTTTTGTATAAAAGAACACGTTTATTTGGTTTTTTTCTGGTGATATTTTTCCATATGTTCACTAAAGTTCTATTTCCAATAGGAATGTTTCCTTATATCATGATTATTGGTTCTCTGATTTTCTTTGAATCCGAATTTCATATTAAAATATTAAAGTTTTTTAAAAAAATTATTTTATCATTATCATCTATTAATTATTTCTTTAATGATAGTAAATTTAAAGTTATAGATTTATATGAAATAAGGAAAAAAAAGTTAGTTCTATCTATTGTTTCCTTGTTTTTTATTATTCAGTTTTTATTTCCGCTAAGATATTTATTATACCCAGGAGAATTGTTTTGGAACGAACAAGGTTATCGTTTTTCGTGGCGAGTTATGTTAATTGAAAAAAAAGGCTATTCGGTTTTTAAAATAGTAGATCAAGAAAAAGGAACATTTTTTTATGTCAATAACGAAGATTTTTTAACTTCTTTACAGGAAAAACAAATGAGTTTTCAGCCTGATTTTATATTAGAATACGCACATTATTTAGGAGATAGCTTTACTTTAAAAGGACACAAAAATGTTCAAGTTTTTGTTGATAGTTATGTCGCGTTAAATGGAAGACTTAGCCAGCGTTATGTAGATGAAAAAGTAGATCTTTACAAAGAAAAAGAATCATTCAAACATAAAAAATGGATTTTACCACTAAACGATGAGATTAAAGGTTTATAAAATATTTATCGTATCGTTATTTTTTAGTTTTTATTCCTACTCTCAGAATAAAATATCAGGAATTATTTCTGAAAAAGGAACAGGATTTAAGCTAGAGGAAGTGTCTGTTTATGACATTGAAAAAGGGTTAATTACTAAGACTAATTCTTTAGGATATTATGAGTTTATTACAAATAAGAATGCTATTACTTTAGTCTTTATTGTTGATGGTTATCAGTTTATTGAAAAATCTATTTTAATTGATGATAATATTAATTTAGATGTAACTTTTTTCAGTCAAATCGAAGAGCTTTCTGAAGTAATTGTTAAGGCTAATAATAAAAAAATATTTCAATTAAATAGATTAAAAGATGTTGAAGGGACATCTATTTTTGCTGGTAAAAAATCTGAAGTAATTTCAATGGATTTGTCAATGGCTAATTTAGCCTCTAATAATTCTAGACAGATCTATAGTCAAATAGCAGGTTTAAATATATATCAAAATGACGATGCGGGATTACAATTGAATATTGGAGGAAGAGGACTTGACCCTAACAGAACTGCTAACTTCAATACTAGACAAAATGGCTATGATATAAGTGCAGATGCATTAGGATACCCCGAGAGTTACTATACTCCACCTGCAGAAGCACTAAAAGAAATTCAAATTGTTAGGGGAGCTGCCTCGCTTCAATATGGAACTCAATTTGGCGGATTAGTAAACTTTATTTTAAATGATCCTGTTGATAAACCTTTTGAGTTAATATCAAGAAATACTTTTGGAAGTAACTCTCTGTTTACAAACTTTACAAGTTTTAGTGGAACATCAAAAAAGTTGAGTTACTATTCATTTATAAATTATAAAAAAGGAAATGGGTTTAGACCTAATTCTGATTTTGAATCTGTTAACACATTTTTAAATATTAGATATCAGTTTAATGCCAAGACAAGCTTAAGCTCTGAAATTACTTATTTAAAATATCTAGCCCATCAAGCAGGTGGTTTATCTGATAAAATGTTTAAATCCAATCCGTTTCAAAGCAATAGGTCAAGAAATTGGTTTGGTTTAAATTGGTTTTTGTATAATTTAAAATTTAAGCATCAATTTAATTTAAATAGTAATTTTAGTTTAAACTTATTTGGATTAAACGCTAGTAGAAATGCATTAGGATTTAGAAGCAATAGGGTAGATCAAATTGATTCTAATAACGAAAGAGATTTAATTAAAGGTGAATTTCAAAATTTTGGTTTTGAATCTCGCTTTTTACATAAATATAATTTTAAGAACAAAAAAAATGTATTTTTAGTTGGTGTTAAGTTTTATAAATCTAACAATGACAGTCAACAAGGTCCTGGTTCTTCTAAGTCTGATGCTGATTTTGAATTTAATTTAGTTGATTTTCCTAATTATTACAGTCAATCCAAGTACAATTATCCAAATTTAAATTATTCATTATTTGGAGAAAATATATTTTATTTTTCTGATAAATTTTCTTTGACCCCAGGCTTTAGATTTGAATATATTAAGACTGAAAGTGATGGTTTTTATAAAAAAATAAATTTAGATGGCGCAGGAAATGTTATATTAAATAACACTATTGATGACAGCGAAATCAGAAAAAGAAATTTTTTTCTTTTTGGTTTAGGGATTAGCTATAAAGCTTCAAAGTCTATTGAATTCTATGGAAATGTTTCTGAAAACTATCGATCGGTTACATTCGCCGATATAAGTATTTCAAATCCTGCTTATTCTATAAATCCTGATATTTCAGATGAAAATGGATTTACTTTTGATTTGGGTTTAAGGGGTAATTATTTTAAAAAATTCTCATACGATATTGGACTTTTTAGTTTGTTTTATAATGATAGAATTGGCTTTGTTCAAAAGGCTTCTAAGGACGGAAGTGTGAAAAGTGAAAAAGGAAATGTAGGTAATGCTGTGATGTATGGTTTAGAATCTATTATAGATTTTGATTTAAATGATATTTTTATAAAGAACAATGATTATATTTTTAATTATTTCATTAACTCTTCCTTTATAAATTCTGAATATACTAAATCTGATGAGCCAGGAGTTGAAGGGAAAAAAGTGGAATTTGTTCCTGAACTAAACTTGAAGTCTGGTTTTAGATTTGGTTACAAAGATTTAATGTTAAACATCCAGTATACTTATCTATCTAGTCAATTTACAGATGCTTCTAATGCTGTTAATAGTGGTTTAAGTGGAGTAATAGGGGCGATTCCATCATATGAAATATTAGATTTTTCTGCTTCTTACTTTTTTGATAAGTTTAAAATTGAAACTGGTCTGAATAATCTTTTAAATTCTCGTTATTTCACTAGAAGAGCAACAGGATATCCGGGACCAGGTATTATACCCTCAGAACCAAGATCTGTCTATTTAACAATTCAATTTAAAATTTAGGAAACTATTTTTAAGTCATCTAGTTTTTTAAATTTCTTAATAATTTAATTGTTACTAAATTTTATTGATATCTGACTGGATGTTAATGATTTGAATTCATGTTTACTTTTAAAATCTAATAACCTTTTAAATTCTTCAAACTCCATTCTGTCGAAAACTAAAATTAGATTATTTTGATTAGTTGGTATAGGTATTGTTTTAGCATGAATTACACCATATTCGTTTTCCCAATATTCAATGTCTGTTGTATCTATAAAAATTTTAAAATTCTTAAGCTCACTTTCCGATAATTCTAAAAAAATATTGTTGAATGTTAAATTAAATTTTTCACATCCAATACATTGTCTAATAATTCCATTTTTAGTTCTTTTTATTATTTTAATACTATCACTACACATAACTAAAATTGTTTTTTAACAAGGATTGTTTTTTGAAACTTCATTCTTCAAACTTTTACATACTTTAAAAGTTGGTATTTTGTGAGCTGGTACTGTAATTGTTTCCTTTTTCCTTATGAGTCTAGCTTTTTTTTCTTTCCTTTCTTTCACTACAAAGCTTCCAAATCCCCTTAAATAAATATTTTCTCCTTTTATTAATGAATCTTTGATTTCTGTCATAAAGCTTTCAATTACATATGTAATATCTTGTTTTTTGATGTCAGATTTTTCAACAATATTTTTTATTATTTCTATTTTTTTCATTTATATGTTTTATACTTATTCTTATTTAGAATAAATAAAAATAACACTATATTTACATAATTGCAAGAAAGAACAATATTAATTATTATTTTTTTTCTCATTTATTATTTGAAAAATAAAAGTCATTTCTTTAAAAAGTTGTGACTTTTTTTTATTGTTTTTTTTCTTTTTTATATATAATTGTTTCTCTATCTTTCAGTTTAGAATCAATCTAAATAACTAACATGAAAAATAAATTTTATATACTTTTAATATGCTTAATAACAATTAGTTGTGCTGATAATAAAAAAGAATCAAATGAAGTTAATCTTTACAGTCAGAGACATTATTCAGTAGATAAGTTACAATATGAAAACTTTACTAAACTAACAGGGATTAAAGTAAATGTCATAAAAGCTAATGCTGATGAATTAATAGAAAGGTTAAAGAATGAAGGGGAAAATAGTCCAGCTGATTTATTTATCACAGTTGATGCAGGAAAACTTCAGAAAGCAGCAGAACTAGATTTACTTCAAAAAGTTTCTAATTCAACAATCGATAATAACATTTTTGATGACTTAAAAGATAAGAATGGTTTTTGGGTTCCTATTACTTATAGAGCACGAGTTCTTGTTTACAGTAATGAAAGAGTTAGTAAAAGTGAATTGAGTACTTATGAAGATTTAGTAAATGAAAAGTGGAAAAATAAAATCTTAGTAAGATCTTCTTCAAATGCTTATAATCAAGCCTTAATGTCTTCTTTAGTTGCTAATCTAGGATATGATAAAACTCTTGGTTGGTCCAAAGGACTTGTTGGTAATTTTGCAAGAGATCCAAAAGGAAGCGATCGTGATCAAGTAAAAGCAATAGCGGCTGGTCAAGGTGATATAGCCATTGTAAATTCGTATTACATTGGACTTCTTCTGTCCTCTGAAAAGGAGGAGGAGTTAAATGCTGGCAAGTCAGTTTCTGTATTTTTTCCAAATCAAGGAGAAGGTCAAAGAGGAAGTCATATAAATGTTTCGGGAATAGGCTTAATTAAGAACTCCCCAAATAAAGCTAATGCTATTAAATTAATTGAGTATTTAACTAGTGACGTAGCGCAAAATACATATGTTCAAAACAGCTATGAGTATGCTGCTAACCCCAATATTAAACCATCAGAAATAGTACAATCTTGGGGATCTTTTAAAAGAGACTCACTCGACCTTAATGCGTTGGGTGAATTTAGAGGAGAAGCTATTCGTATTTTTGATAAAACAGGTTGGAAATAAAAAACAAAATATTTTTCATAGAAAATAAAAGATGGATTTTTGGAAGTGTTTTTTTTGCAATTTTATTATTGCTTCCTATTTTTACTCTTTTATATAAACTCTTTTTTGTAGAGGGAAACTCCTTTTCTTATCTATGGGAAACTGTTTTGTTAGACTATACTTTTAACACCTTTTATTTAATTTTATTAACTTCTTTTTTTTCACTTTTATTTGGAATATTACCAGCTTGGTTTATAAGTAACTATAATTTTAAAGGTAGAGGTTTTTTGGATGTAGCACTTTACCTTCCTCTTGCTATTCCATCCTACATAATGGCATTTACCTATAGTGATATTCTAAGCTTTACAGGGCCAATTCAAACTTTTTTAAGAAATAATTTTGTGGATATTTCTGAAATATTTAATCAAGATTACCTTCAAATTGAGGTTTTAGGAATTATTTTAGCTTTAGCTTTATATCCTTATATATACACCGCTTCAAGAGTTTCTTTTAGCCTTTTAGGAGCTAATTATATAAATATTTCAAAAAACTTAGGGCTATCAACATTTAAAACTTTTATTAAAGTAATACTGCCGTTGTCAAGACCCGCTATTTTTTCTGGATTGTTTCTAGTTTTAATGGAAGTGCTTAACGAATATGGAGCAGTCAAATATTTTGGTATTAATACGTTTACAACAGGGATTTTTAGAGCTTGGTTTTCTATGAATGATATAGGCACTGCAATTCAATTATCCGTCATATTACTTTTAGTAGTTTTTTTCTTTTTTTTTATAGAAAAGTTCTATCATTCTAAAACTAAATTTTTTTATAGAATTAATTCTAAAATTCAAACTTTATCAAATTTAAAAGGAAAGAACCAAATCTATATAATATTACTTTGCTTTATTCCTTTTTTTCTTGGTTTTCTAGTTCCATTTATATTTATACTAAACAATGTATTTAATACTTTTAATCTCGTTGATTTCAATAATTTATTTTTATTGACTTTTAATACAGTAACTGTTTCATCTTTTTCTGCTTTATTAATTGTTTTAATTGCTTTGTTTTTTCTCTACGTTGAAAAATTTTCAAAAAATAAAATTAATTATTTCATAAGTCAATCCATTTCATTAGGATATGCTATTCCTGGAGCAGTTGTTGGTTTAGCTTTAATAATGTTAGTTACTTCGATTAATGATATGTTTTCATCATTTACATTATTAGGGTCTTTTTATTTATTGGTGTATGCTTATATTATTAGATTTTTAGCAGTAGGTAAGTCTCCCATTAAGTCTAGTTTAGAGAAGCAACCTGATTCTTATGATGACACTGCTAAAAACTTAGGTTTAGGACCATTAAAACTTCTTCAAAAAATTCATTTACCAATAAATAAATTTGCTTTGATAACAGCTTTTATTGTTACTTTTATCGATCTAATGAAGGAGTTGCCTATCACATTAATTTTAAGACCTTTTAATTTTGATACTTTAGCTACTCAAACGTATGAATTTGCTGTTGAAGAAATGATACCTTTATCTAGCGTATATTCATTAATGATAATTTTGATAGGAAGCATATTGTTAATGTTTCTTAAAAATGTAATTAACAAACAGATTAATGTTTCTTGAAGTAAAAAATTTAGTAAAGTATTACAGCAAAGATTCACCTGTTATAAAAAAATTGAATTTTTCAGTCAATAAAGGAGAGATTATATCTTTTTTAGGTGAAAGTGGTTCTGGAAAAACAACATTCTTAAAATGTATTTCTGGTTTAGAAAAAATTAATTCAGGTTCAATTTCTTTAAATAATAATACATTAAATAATGATAGTGTTTTTGTAAAACCTCAGGACAGGAAAATTGGTTTTGTATTTCAAGATTATCCACTATTTCCTCATCTAAACTTAAAAGAGAATATTATTTTTAATTTAAAGGATAAATATCTTAATAAATTAGATTACATGATCTCTCTAACAAGATTAGAGAAATTACTACTTAGATACCCTCATGAACTTTCAGGTGGAGAGCAGCAAAGAGCATGTATTGCAAGAGCATTAATTAGAGAGCCTGACTTACTTCTACTTGACGAACCTTTCAGCAATTTAGACGCTAATATTAAACTCTCAATGAGAGATGAAATATATAAAATTATAAAAGAGACCAATACAACTGCAATCTTAGTCACTCACGACATTAATGACTCTCTAAATATTGCTGATAGAATTTTAATTTTTAAAGCTGGAGTTCTTCAACAGTATGATGACCCTGTTAATATGTACTGTGAACCAGCTAATTGTTATTGTGCTAAAATACTTGGAGATTTAAATCAAATAAGTGTAGATAATAAAACATATTATATAAGACCTGAAAAGATAAATATTGTAGAAAAATCTAATAATAAAGTTCAAGTTGAAAAATGTTTTTTTCAAGGAAAAGAATATAAAGTAATGGGTAAATTAAATGATAAAAGTTGGCAATTTTTCTCTTCAAAATCTATAGCTAAAAACGATTATGTTTACATTGATTACAATCCTAAAGACTTGATTTTTTTCGATTCTATTTGTAGTAATTTTTTCGAATAATCAACTTACTTAAATCGTAAAATTTATTATTATTTTAACTTATTAGAAAGAGGTCTAATAATTTTATTTACATGTCTATTTAAAAAAAAGTAATGATAAAACATGAGTTGTTTCTCCGATAACTAAACTACTTTTGGGTGTATTTTTAATTAATTTTATCATATTAAATTTGAATGGCAAAACTTCCAAAAAAATATCAGTTTTTAGATCTATCTGACTATGGTCGCTCTTCTGGTCACTGGATTGCTAAACAACTACAGCATACGCGTTTTACTCCAATTCATGTTACAACGATGTTTGTTATAGCTGGACTCATTGCAATTGCACTTATGCTCAGCGAATACTATATAACAGCAGCCTTCTTTCTCATATTGAAATCTATTTTGGACGCAGCCGACGGGGAACTATCACGTTTAAAAAACACACCTTCATATGTAGGGCGTTATTACGATTCAATAGCAGACATCTTACTAAACTTCTTTTTTTTACTAACTTTTAGTTATATCACAGAAGGTCCATTAATACATATGTTAATTGCTTTTTTTGCTATTCAACTTCAAGGAACTGTTTTTAATTACTATTATGTCATTTTACGAAATTCTGTGAAAGGAGATTCTACCAGTAGAATTTTCGAGGATTCTGCACCAAAGGCTCTCAAAGGGGAGAGTCAACAAATGGTTAATGTATTTTATAAGATTTATGATATTTTATATATATCATTTGACAAAATCATGTATTTCATGGATAAAAATGCAAGTGACAGTCCGCCATTTCCAAAATGGTTTATGACTCTAATTTCTATATATGGTTTGGGTTTTCAATTACTAATTATGGCACTTATGTTGACTTTTAAACTTCAAGACTATGTAATTCCCTTTTTTATTATTTATTCTGTTTTTATAGTTGTTTTGGTTGGAATTAGAAAACTAATACTTAAGCCTCTTTAAGATTTAGGAGTAGGGCGAGACCATATTAAAAACTGCTATCTAGATTAATAAAGTTTGTTTTCTAGTACTATCCTGATTTAAACTTTTAATCCTTTTTATATTTAAATGTACCGTTTGGTTGTACAAAGGAAATGTGAGTAACCTTTTCATTTTCACTAACATCAAACTTAATTTTATAACCATCTAGTTTTTCAATAGAAAATAAATGCTTGCCGATTGGATTTAATCTATATTCTGGTTGTTCAGGAACAAAAACATACAACACATCCTCTTTTAGATATGTCTTACATGTGTTTTTCATAAACTTAAAATCTCCTACATATTTATCTAATTCTGAAGTTTCAATATCAATAGGTTTAATTTTTCTGTCAAAATATATAGGTTCTTCAATTGCTGGTTCCAACCCTGTGCTTAATTTTTTTATTTCTCCTAACTGATCTGCTGAGAAAGTAATAAAAATCACAGATTCATCTTCTAGATTAACTTTTCCATTTTTCAACTCGTAAGGCAAAAAAGTATCATAGTGGTGATGACTAAGCCAAAATGTTTTATTAGGAATTTTCATAAACAAAGAATCGTTTTTCATTGATATGTCAAAAGTTCCATAGCCTAAATTTGTATACTCTCCTTCATATTCGTTCATTGAACGAGATGGGTTAGTTCCTTTAATTTTATCAGAATCTTCATTTTTATCTAATTCCTTTTGAATCAATTCTGCTTCTTTTAATTTATCGAAGTGATATTTTAACCAATCTGTTTTTTTTACATCTAACATTCTATCGCTTATAATATTTCTTACAATTGATGGTGTATTAGATGCGTTTTGATTAGATAGTACTATAATTCCAACTTTATCAGAAGGATAAAAAGCTGCACTAGTCGAAAAACCATCGATATTACCACCATGTTCTACTCTATAATGACCTTTATATGAGCTTAGAAACCATCCATATCCATAATTAGTTAAATGCAATCCTGGATTATCTTCATCTGGAAGATTAGCTACTACTACACTTTGTGAACTAATAGCTTCTTCTGTATAGTTAGGTGGTAATATTTTTTTACCCTTATACTCACCTTTGTTAATCCAAGTAATTAACCATTTAGACATTTCATTTACACTACTGTTTATACTTCCTGCAGGGCCCATTCCAGCAATTTTATAATAATCCATCTTCTTAAAATCTTGACTATATCCAAATGCAGCATTTTCTGAATTTTCTAGTTCTGCTATTGAAGTATTGGATCTTGTCATCCCAAGAGGATCAAAAATCATTTCTTTAATATTTTCACTCCAAGTTTTATTAGTAATTCTTTCAGCAATAACCCCCTGAAGCATAAACATAAAATTGTTGTACCACCACTGGTTTCTAACACTTGTAAAAGGTTTATGATGTTTAACTCTCGAGACTAAACTATCCTTAGAAAAAGTGGGAAAAAAATACCAAGAGAGATCGTGTCTTGGCAATCCTGTTCTATGACTCATCATATCTCTTATAGAAATAACATCATTCATTTGAGAGTTATAAAACCTTAATTCGTTTATGTGGTCAATTGGACTATCCTCAAAGTTTAATTTTTCGTCTTCTCTTAAAACTCCTAACAAAGAAGAAGTGAACGATTTAGTAGCAGAACCAATTGCAAATAAAGTGTTTGAATCTACCTTGATTTTGTTTTCATAATCTCTATATCCAAATCCTTTGGAATATAAAATTTGGTCATTCTCTACAATAGCAACTGCAAAACCAGGTTCCTCTAATTTTTTTAAAACTTTTTCAAGCTCAGAATCCAAACCTTTTAGTCTTTTATCTAACTGCGAAAATGCATTGTTAATTGATAGGATAGAAAGCAGTATAATTAATATTTTTTTCATCTTTTTATAATAAATAATTTGTAGTTAACGAGTTTTAGTCACAAATTAAAATTAAATAATTATAATTGTCAATAATAAATCATTTTAATTGTTGCATTGACAACTTTAAAGAAACTAATTTATTAAATTATTACTTATATTTCAAATTCAATATCTATTCAATAAATTAGTTTCTTCAACAATGTCAACGAAAAACTAATTATGTTTTAAATTCAATTATGCTGTAGACAATCAAAAATTAAACTTTCTAAATCAAAAATTATGAAACTTTTCAAAAGCCTAATATTATCCTTATTTATATTTAGTTGTTCTCCATCAAATAATTATGATATTTTAATCAAAAATGGAACAATTGCAGATGGCTCAGGAAATCCTACTTATTTAGGTTCTGTTGGTATTAATGCAGATACAATTGCAGCTGTTGGAAAGTTAAAGGCAACAGGAACTCTAGAAATAGATGCAACGGGGCTTGTAGTAGCACCTGGTTTTATAAATGTACTCTCTTGGGCAACTGAATCATTAATTGAAGATGGTAGATCTGTTAGTGATATTATGCAAGGTGTCACTTTAGAGGTATTTGGAGAAGGTTGGTCTATGGGGCCTTTTGACGAAGATTTAAAAAAACAATTACAATTACCAACATCACAAGGCGATATTAAATACGAAATTGATTGGAATACACTGGATGAGTATTTGCAATCACTAACAAAACGTGGTATCTCACCAAATGTAGCTTCGTTTATTGGAGCAACTACAGTAAGAATTAACCACATTGGTTATGAGAATCGTGCTCCAACTGATCAAGAATTGACTTCTATGAAAAATATGGTAAAAGAAGCGATGGAAGATGGTGCACTTGGAGTTGGTTCATCATTAATTTATGCGCCTGCTTTTTATTCAACCACAGAAGAATTGATTGCATTATGTAAAGTTGCATCTGAATATAATGGTCTTTACATATCACACATGCGTAGCGAAGGAAATCGATTGTTACAAAGTGTGGATGAATTAATACGTATTGCAGATGAAGCTGATATTCGAGCTGAGATTTATCACCTAAAAATGGGTGGTAAAGATAATTGGAATAAATATGATGAAGTTGTTAGGAAAATAGATTCTGCAAGGACAGCAGGTTTAAAAATAACAACTGATATGTATACTTATGTTGCCGGAGCGACAGGATTAGATGCTTCCATGCCTCCTTGGGTTCAAGAAGGTGGTTACGAAAAATGGGCAGAGCGTTTGCAAGACTCAGAGATACGTAAAAAGGTATTACTAGATATGACAACCCCAACTGACAAATGGGAAAATTTAATGGCTGCAGCAGGAACATCAGATAATTTACTTTTAGTAGGTTTTGAAAACGATAGTTTACGACATTATATAGGAAAAACCTTAACCCAGGTTGCTAAAATACATGGTAAATCTCCTGAAGAAACTGCGATGGATTTGGTAGTTGCAGATGGTAGTCGTGTTGAGACTGTTTACTTTCTGATGTCAGAAGAAAATTTAAAAAAACAAATAGCATTACCCTACATGAGTTTTGGATCTGATGCTGCATCACAGGCTCCAGAAGGGGTTTTTTTAAATTCAAGTGCACACCCTAGAACGTATGGAAATTTTTCTAGATTATTAGGGAAGTATGTTAGAGATGAGAAAATAATTTCAATAGAAGAAGCTATAAGAAAATTAACATCATTACCAGCTTCTAATTTGAAAATAAAAAAACGTGGAAGCTTGAGTAAAGGTTATTTCGCAGACTTAGCTATCTTTAATCCTGAAACTATTCAAGACCATGCAACTTTTACCGATCCTCATCAACTTTCAACAGGAATGATACATGTCTTTGTAAACGGAGAGCAAGTACTAGAAGATGGAGAACATACTGGAGCGAAACCCGGAAGGGTAGTTAGAGGACCAGGTTATAAAAATTAATAAATTACTTATATTATAATTCTTAAAAATATCCAGATTTGATAAAAAATATATTTTTTAGTTTTTTAGTTTTTTTTCAATTTACTATTCTTATTGCTCAAGACAATAAGAGTATTAAATCATACACAAAAGAATCATACATGATTCCTATGCGAGATGGAATAATGCTATATACCGAAATATTAAAGCCTATTGGAAATACAGAATCTTTTCCATTCCTTATAAAAAGAACACCTTACGGCTCTGAAACTCCTTTTAAGATAGGGGACTCTATTAAAAATAATAATGTACCAGCTCCTAAAAGATTAGCTGAGGGAGGTTATATTTTTGTTCTTCAGGATGTAAGAGGGAAATCTAAAAGTGAAGGTGTTTTTGAAATAGCCAAACCTCTATATCATTTAAAAGATAGTTCTAAAACTGATGAAAGTACTGATGCTTATGATACGGTAGATTGGTTGGTTAAAAATATATCCAATAACAATGGTAAGGCTGGAATCTATGGTATTTCTTATCCAGGTCTTACTTCCCTACAGGCTTCAGTAAACTCACACCCAGCATTAAAAACAAGTTCTCCACAGGCCTCACCAGCTGATATGTTTCTAGGAGATGATTTTCATCACAATGGAGCATTTAGACTAAGTTATGCATTTGAGTACGCATATTTAGTTGAAAAAAATAAAGAGTCTCTAAGCTTATTTCCATTTCCTCAATATGATGTATTTGACTGGTATTTAAAACTCGGAGGTTTAAGTAATGTAAATGAAAAATATTTTAAAAATAAATTTCCATCATGGAATGATTTTGTAAAGCACCCTAACTACGACGATTATTGGAAACAGCAATCGAGTTTAACGAATATTCATGCTCCCGAAATTCCTATTTTACATGTAGGAGGCTATTTTGATCCCGAAGATTTGATGGGCCCTCAGGTAATGTATGAGCATTTGGAAAAGAAGGATGCCTCTAACAAAAATTACATGATTCTTGGTCCTTGGAATCATGGGCAATGGTCAGGTAAAAATGGTAATGCACTAGGTAAAATACAATTTGGAAGCAATACATCTGAATGGTTTCAGGATTATGAAAAAAAGTGGTTTGACTACTGGTTAAAAAATATTGGTGATGGAAAATTTAATGAAGTCCATTCTTTTCAAACTGGAACTAATCAGTGGCAGTCGTATGATTCCTGGACCCCGAAAAATGTAACAATCAAACGATTATATACTCATTCAGATAATACAGTTTCCTTTAATAAACCAACTTTAGAAACAGGATCGGTAAGTTATATAAGTGACCCTTTAAAACCAATTCCATACAGAAAAAGACCAATAGAATCAACATTTTCTGAAGATAGTAATTGGAGTTCTTGGCACGTAGAGGACCAGCGCTTTGTTAGCTCTAGACCAGATGTATTGAATTTTAAAACAGAAACCTTACTAAAAAATATAACAGTAACAGGAAAGGTTAAGGCACACATCAATGCAAGTACCACTGCTACTGATGCGGATTTTATAGTTAAAATTATAGATGTATATCCTGATTTTTATGAGAAAGACAAAACCATGAGTGGGTATCAGTTACCAGTCACAATGGAAGTTTTTAGAGGTCGTTTCAGGAAAAGTTTCGAAAATCCAGAGCCATTTACACCAAATAAATCAGAAGAGATTATAATTGACTTACATCAAATTAATCATGTTTTCTTAAAAGGACATAAAATAATGATTCAAATACAAAGTACTTGGTTTCCTATTATAGATCGTAACCCACAAAAGTATGTACCTAATATTTTTAAAGCAAAAGATAGTGACTTTACAAAGGCAACTCATACTATTTTCTGTAATAGTAAAAATGCAACATATATTGAATTACCTATAGTAGAAGAGTAAAATCTTTATAAATTAAAAGAGAACCAATCTTACTCTAGTTGATTTATAGAGTTTTTAAAAACAAATAAAATAAACTAAAGGTTTCTTATATAAAATTAGCTATTTGTAATTTCTACTAACATATCCCTAGCAGTCATAAATTTCACTTTGTGGATTGAGTTCTTAACTAAATTGTTATCAATTCGATTTTCTATATACTCAATAAGTTCTTTGGCGGTGGAGTCTAAGTTCATTTTATAAATCTATTAAATTTCATTGTATTTTATGATTTATTTTTTTTGTATTCTACAAAAAGATTAATATAAATCAATCTTGACAAATAGTAATTGACAGGAGCAAAAAATAATACACCTAAAGATACAAGTGAGACTACTATTCCAAGACTTTTAATTTTTAGTAGAGTAAATAATAAAAGAAAAATAAAAATTCCCATTCCAATTCCTATAGCATAAGACACATACATAGCACCAAAAAAAAATCCAGGCTCAATTTCATATTTCAATTTGCAAATCGAACAATTTTTATTATTATCTCCACTATTAAAAAAAATATTTAAATATGGATTTTTAATCTTCCAAAAATCTCCTTCATTGCATCTAGGACATTTATTATTTAAGATACTATTGAGTTTACCTTTTGTCATTTAATTTACTTTAAAATAAAGTGTTACTTCATTATAATTACAGAGTAAATATACAAAAATCACAGCATGAATAATTTTTTTTAAAAGGATAAATATAGCCATGCCTTCTTAGATTATTTGATTTGTAATATTAAAAACAGCCGTCGTTTAAATATTTATTTAACGTAGTTAAATCATTTTTAATATTATATTTTTGGCGAATGAAAAATTTAATTATAATTGGTCATCCAAATACAGAATCATTTTGTTATGATGGTATTTTTAAAACTATTAAAAGTGAATTGTCAAAAAACAATGAAGAAATTGAGATTATAGATTTGTATCGAGATAGTTTTACAAGACCACGCGTTAAATTGATAAAGAAATATCAAGATTTAGTTACTTGGAGTGAACGAATTTATTTTATTTCACCTGTTTGGTGGTTTAGACTAACTCCAAGAATGGAGATATTTTTTGATGAAGTTTTTGCCCCTGGATTTGCTTACGAATTTGTTAATATCACAAAATTATATGCCTACCCTAAACCGTTTTTAAAGGACAAAAAAGTAAGAACCTACGTAACACATGGTGCTCCTGCAATTCCTGTTTTAACTTTATATCTAAATTCTGTGAAGTTAAGGTTGGTTATGGGTGTTTATACTTTTGTCTTTGGTTGGAGACTTTCTTTATTTACAAAAACAAAACAATTTTGGTCAGTTCCATTTGTTTCAAGTAGTAAAAGAGAAAAATATCTAAAATCTGTTAAAAAGGATATTAAAAATGATTTAAAAAACAATTAACATTAAATTCATTTATGATAAAACACATACCCACTCTCTTTTTGTCTCTTATAATATTGGGTTGTACTAATAATGACTCCTCTGTTAACACTGTTGAGAGTGAACCAAAATCATTGGAGGAATGGCTAGCGGAGCCATTTGACAGTCGAAAGTCTTTAGATTCGTTTAGTTTTTCCAAAGAACCATTAGCGAAAAATAGGGTAGAAAAAATAACCAATCTTCTTGTACAAGATAAAGTAGAAATAATGAAAACTACTTTTGGGGCAGATTGGAGCCAGCGAAAATTAAATTATCAAGGAAAAGTTATGCCTTTTTATTATAAAATATTTGGTAATGAACCCTCTGATGGGAGAAGTTTATTTATCTCATTGCATGGAGGTGGAGGTACGACTTCTGTTGTTAACGATCAACAATATGAAAATCAAAAGAATTTATATAATCAGACCATGAATACGGTTGAAGGTGTTTACTTGGCCGCGAGAGCCACGACCAATACATGGAATTTATGGCATCAAAATCACATTGATGATTTTTTTAATATTATAATACAAATGGCAATGACAATGGAAAACGTAAACCCAAATAAAGTTTATTTATTAGGTTACTCTGCCGGAGGAGATGGTGTTTATCAATTAGCACCGCGAATGGCAGATCGTTGGGCAGCAGCAGCTATGATGGCTGGACACCCAAATGATTCTTCTCCCTTGGGACTAAAAAATACTCCTTTTGCTTTGCATGTTGGTGCGTTAGACACAGCTTATGATAGAAATCTGAAAGCTCAGCAATGGAAAAATTTGCTTGACGAGCTTGAGAGTAATGCTCCTGGAACCTACCTTCATCAGGTGCAAATTCATGATGGGTTGGGTCACTGGATGAATAAAAAGGATGCTGTTGCAATACCTTGGATGAAAAACAATCTACGTAACCCTATTCCTAAGAAAATAGTATGGAAACAAGATGACCGACACCATAGTAGTTTTTATTGGATTGGAACACCTGATAAATTAATTGAAACTGGGGGTGAGATTATCGCAGAATACAGTACGGAACAAAATGAAATTAACATAATTTCAAATTATAGTGAGATACTTCAATTATATGTTAATGATGAAATGTTAGATCTTGATATGCCGATAACAATTAAATACCAGGGAAAAACCATCTCACAGAAAGTTTTTAAAAGATCCATTTATAATATTTATAAAACTTTGTCTTTAAAAGGAGATCCTAAATTGTCATTTTCTTCTTTAATCACTGTGGTCGATAATGCAAGTATTCAAGAATAAATTTTTAAAGAATCGATCACTGATTTTCTAAACTATTAGCATATATTCTTTTGTAATTCACGAACTTCTAATTATTGCAATAAATTTAAAATAACATTTCTTTTGGAATGTTATTTTATTTAAAATTGAATTAATCATTTAGTTATGAAAAAATAATAGTTTTATAAAATAATAGAGGACTCCAAACAATCTTAAAGAGTGAAATACAAGAAGTTAAAGTTAGAAAATTTTCAATCTTAAAATCTGTCTGCACAGCTTGTAGTATATATTTTGTTGCTGTTGCTGCTATTTTAGTTATTAGTTTATCTGCTCTAGGAAATTAACTTATTAAAATAAATTTTTATTTTCTACCTATTTAATAAAGAAAAAACATAATAAATAGATTGTCAATAGTTATTAATATATTCGATTGATGAAAAAGTCACTAATAATTTTATCAATTTTATTTACTTTTTCTGGGTATGGTCAAGATATTTCATCTCTTTTAGACTCTGTTAATAAATATATAGTGTTTGACTCTAAAAAAGCTCTTGATTTTGGATTTCAGGCTTTAAAATTAAATAATACTGGAGAAGTTTCATCTGATATTAGAGATATTAACTCGTCAATAGGGTCGTTATTGTTTTTTTCAAAAA
>Ga0209816_1000957_pt1 | contig 21911 bp, 15 predicted proteins | sample CoawatmetaG01DNA_FD_187509 | JGI IMG/M metagenome (GOLD analysis project Ga0209816, IMG submission 187509) | Marine microbial communities from the West Antarctic Peninsula - Coastal water metaG017-DNA (SPAdes) (version 2) | ecosystem: Environmental > Aquatic > Marine > Coastal ...
CACCTCAAGCGCATCCTGAAGCTCGACCGATTGCGCCTTCGCGGTCCAAACGGTGCCAGGGACGAGTTCCATATGGCAGCCACCGCCCAGAACCTCCGCAAAATGGCCAAGCTCATCCCGATGCCGGTACAGCCACTACCCGCCTGAGGCGGTCAGCGGCTTCCGGCGCAAACCAGCCGCCAATTATCTCCGCGCCAGACGCCGACTTCTTCAACACAATCGACCAGAGCTGGTCGTTCACCGCGTCGGCGCTGAACGTCTGATTTTGACGGCAGCTGCCGTTCGCGCCCGCAAAAGGAACGCTTGGCAACACGCCAACTACTGCCATCCTCGAATAGGACGATATGTTCTAATCGTAGACGGCCACGTTTCTGATCGGCGCGACCATGCTCCGGCTATCCTGGCTCGGAAATTAGGGATTGCGTTGCTGCGAAAAGCCATCTCGATCATGCAGCGAAAGTTGCTCACGCTTGACGAACGCGGCTTGGAGATCGCCGTTCAGCCCGGTGCCCCAAGTCGGTCAAAATCTCGGATTTCACCATAGTTGCGCAGTCGGATCAGCACCGCCAGTCCGGCTTGGTCCGTAGAACGCACCCTCCGGCATGGCGTTACGCCGGGTGATCCGCACGTTGCTGTCCGATCAGCAGCTGATTCAAAATTTCGCCCTCCATGGTCGCGAGTTGCGGGTCACCGTGCCGGCGCGGGCGCGGCGTGGTGATGGGGGTGTCACTGACGATCCGCCCGTGATCCATCCTCACCACCCGATCGCTCAACATCACGGCCTCGCTGACGTCATGGGTGACGAGCAGCGCGGTGAAGCGGTGCCGGGTCCAGACCTCCTCGATCAGGCGCTGCATCTCGATCCGGGTCAGCGCGTCGAGCGCGCCGAGCGGTTCATCGAACAACAACAGCCGCGGCCGGCTGACCAACGCGCGCGCCAGCGCGACGCGTTGGCGCTGGCCGCCGGACAGGCGCGCGGGCCAGGCACGCGCTTTGTCCGACAGGCCGACAAGCGCCAGCGTCTCGGCGGCGCGATCCTGCGCATCCGCCAGTCCCTCGGCACCGAGGGCGACGTTGGTGAGCACGTCGAACCAGGGCAGCAGCCGCGGCTCCTGAAAGACGATGCGGGCGCGATCGCGGTCCAGGTCGATGCTGCCGCGCTGCGGCGTCTCCAGCCCGATGATCGCGCGCAGCAATGTGCTCTTGCCGCAGCCGGAGCGACCGACGATCGACACGAGCGTGCCGCCGTCGACGGCGAGGTCGAGCGTGTCGATCACCGGATTGCCGTCGAAGGCGATGCCCAGCCCGCGGATCAGCACGGGCGCGCCGGACACGGAGTCGGCGTGGGATGGCGCCTCGGGCGGGCGCGTCGCGACGGTCGTCATCTCACTTCCTTCCATAAGCGGGGTTCCACCGCAACAGGCGGCGCTCGGCCGCGCGCGTCGCAGTGTCGGTCAGCTTGCCCAGCGCGCCATAGACCAGCACGGTCAGCAGGATGATGTCGGTCTGGCTGAACTCGCGCGCCTGATTGGCCATGTAGCCGACCCCGGAATTGGCTGCGATCGTCTCCGCGACGATCAGCGCGAGCCACATCAGCCCAAGGGCGAAGCGCAGCCCGACCAGGATCGACGGCAGCGCGCCGGGCAGGATGATGCGGCGGAACAGCGCCGACCGGCCCATGCCATAGACGCGACCCATTTCCACCAGCCCCCGGTCGACGCCGACGACGCCATGGAAGGTGTTGATGTAGAGCGGGAAAAAGACGCTCCAGCCGATCAGCACGACCTTCGCGCCCTCGTCGATGCCCAGCCACAGGATGATCAGCGGGATCAGCGCGAACGGCGGCACGCTGCGGAACGCCTGGATCGTGGGGTCGAGCAGGCGGCGCAGGCCGGCCGATACCGCCGTCCCGATGCCGAGCAGCAGGCCGAGCGTTCCCCCGACGATCAGACCCGCCAGCGCGCGACCGGCGCTGATCACGAGATTGACGGGCAGCGTGCCGTCGCGGGTCAATTGCCACCCTGCCTCCAGTACCGCCGCTGGGGAGGGCAGGATCGTCGCGGGCAAGACACCCGTCACGGACCCCGCCTGCCAGCCCAGCAGCAAGACGGCAGGCAGCAGCAGGGGCGTCCATCGGGAGCGGGCGAGCCGCGAGGCCTGAATCTGACGCCGCGCGGCTCGCGCGGCAACCGCGCGCGGATCGGCGGCGCGACCGGATGGTTCGAAGGCGATACTGGCCATGACAGGCTCCCTCTTCAGCGTTTGGGTATCCAGCCGGTCCAGGCGGCGGCGCGGGCATCGACCTTGCGCCCGATCGCGCCGGCCTCGAACAGGATGTCGCTGATCCGCTGCTGGTTGGCGATCTCGGCGGGGGCGACCGGATTCACCGCGAACGGCGTGCCGGTGAAGCGGTCGAACATCCGCCGTTGGAGCGGGGCCGGGATGCGCGTCGCCGCGGCGAACAACGGCGTCACCTGATCGAGGTGCGCGTCACCCCAGGCCGCCTCGTCGCGCAGGGCATCCAGCAAGCTGCGTACCGCCTGCGGATGCGCCTTCACCCAGGCGCCGCGCGCGATGTAGAAATTGGTCGCCGCCAATCCGCCACGATCCACCGGGACGATGCGTCCCCCGACCCTGTCCTGCGTCAGCGTGAGATAGGGGTCCCACGTCACCCACGCGTCGATCGCGCCATTGGCGAAGGCGGTGACCGCATCGCCGGGCGGCAGGTTGACGGGCGTCACGTCCTTGAGTGTCAGGCCGACCTTTTTGAGCGCGATGATCGCCGTCACCTCCGCGGCCGATCCCTTGGTGAACGCCAGGCGCTTGCCCTTCAGATCGGCGGCGGTGCGGATCGGCGAGTCCTTGGGCACCAGCAGCGCATTGCCGACCTCGCTGGGGAAGCTGTGCGTGGCGACATAGACGATGTCGAGACCGGCCGCCTGGGCATAAGCGACGGGGGTGTCACCGACATGGCCGAAATTGACCGCCCCGGCGCGCATTGCTTCGACCAGCGGCGGGCCTGAGGGGAACTCGACCCAGCGCACCGGCCCCAGCCCTTCCTTCGCCAGGCGCTCGGAAACGACGCCGCGCGAGCGCGCGACGAGCAGGGTGCCGCCCTTCTGGTAACCGATGGTGATGCCCTTTCCCTCGCCGCCGCCGCCCGAGCCGCAGGCGGCGAGCAACAGCGCGAGCGCTCCCGCGAGCACGCCGCGCCGGTTCATTCCGCCGCCTCCGCCAGCGTAGCACGCGCCGCCGGATGGACCGGGAACGGCAGGCCGAGATGCTCGCGCAGGGTCGTTCCCTCATAGCACTCCCGCACCCGTCCGCGGCGGCGCAGTTCGGGCAGCACCTGATCGGCGAAATCGTCCAGATGTTCGGGAAGCGCGGGCGGCATGATGTTGAAGCCGTCGGCGCCGTGGCCGTCGAACCATTGCTCCAGCTGGTCGGCGATCTGGCCGGCATCGCCGAAGATCGTCCAATGGCCGCGTGCGCCGGTGACGCGCAGGTGCAAATCGCGCGCGCTCAGCCCCTCGCGACGGGCGATGTCGAGCAGCAGCGCGGGGCGGCTCTTGCGCCCGTCGACCGCCACCCAGTCCGGCAGCGGCTTGTCCTGATCGTGGTCGAGCAGCCGCGGATCCTCAAACACATGCGCCAGGAACCGGCGGCCGATGTCGGGATGGACCAGCTGCTGCAGTTCCTCGTACCGGGCGCGTGCGTCCGCTTCGCTGGCGCCGATCACCGGCATCACGCCGGGCATGATCTTCAGCGTGTCCGGCGTGCGCCCGTATCGCCCCAGCCGGCCTTTGACATCGGCGTAGAAGGATGCCGCCGACTCCAGCGTCTGGTGCGCGGTGAACACCACCTCCGCGGTCGCGGCGGCGAGATCGCGGCCCGGCTCCGACGAACCCGCCTGCACCAGCACCGGATGCCCTTGCGGGGAGCGCGGTACGTTGAGCGGCCCCGCCACCGCGAAATGCTCGCCGCGATGGCCGAGCAGATGCAGCTTGGCCGGATCGGCGAATAGGCCGCTGTCCCGATCGCGCGGAAACGCATCGTCCTCCCAGCTTTCCCACAAGCCCTTCACCACGGAGGCGAATTCGGCGGCGCGCGCGTAGCGGGCTTCGGGTTCGGGATGCTGTTCCAGCCCGAAGTTCTGCGCCTCCGCCGGCGAGGCGGAGGTCACCAAGTTCCACCCCGCCCGCCCGCGGCTGAGTTGGTCGAGCGAGGCGAACAGGCGCGCCAGCAGGAAGGGCGGGTAGTAGGTGGTGGTGGCGGTCGCGACGAGGCCAATGCGCTGCGTGCGCGCGGCGATCGCGGCCAGCAGGGTCAACGGCTCGAACCCGGCGACCTGCGGCGTGTGGGCGACGCTTTCCAGCTGCGAGCGATCGACCCAGCCGCCCTGGCTGTCCGCCAGGAACATCATGTCGAACCCCGCCGCCTCCGCCCGCTGCGCGATGGCGACATAATGGTCGATGTCGACGCCCGCATCGGCGGCGGCACGCGGGTGCCGCCAGGCGGCGACATGATGCCCGGTCGCCATCAGGAACGCGCCGAGGCGGATCTGGTCGGTACGTTTGGTCATCGCAACGTCTCCCAAGGAAGAATGGGCGGATGGACGGCGCGCATCAGAAGCGCCGCCCCAGGGTGAAGCCGATCGTGCGCGGCTCGCCGAAGATCTGGTTGATCGGGGACGATCCGCCCGCCGCGCTGAACATCGTCGCATAGCGCTGGTCGAACAGGTTGCGGGACCATAACGAGGCCGACCAGCGCTCGTCCGCGGATCGCACGCCGATCCCTGCGTTCACCAGCGCATAGCCGGGCTGCCAGAAGTAGATCGAGCGCGGGTTGGCCAGGTTGGTGCGGCTGCGATAGGCGATGTTGGCATAACCGGTGACGACGGCGTTGCCGCCGACCGGCTGCGCGACGTCGAGTCCGCCCTGCAACGTCCATTTGGGTGCGTTGCGGATTTGGTATCCGGTCAGCGACAGGCGGGTCGCCGCGGCGGCCACCCCCTGCTGCGTGGCGAGATAGGCCTGATATTCCAGCGGCGCGGGAGCATTGTCGTAGGACAGGTAGCGCGCGTCATTGTGCGCGGCGTTGAAGGTCAGCGTCCAGCCGCGCACCGGGACCACCGCGGTCTCCAATTCGAACCCGCGCAGCCGCACCTTGCCGACATTGGCCAGATAGGTCCCGAGCACCGGCTGGCTCTGGTCGACCTGCGTATCCTGGTAGTTCTTGATCGTATCGTTGTAGAGGTTGAGGTTGACGGTCAGCCGGCCATCGAACCAGCGCCCCTTCAGGCCCAGTTCGAAATCCTGCGAGGTTTCCGGCTGGATGATCAGCACCCCCGCCTGCGCGGCGGTGGCGGCGGTGTTCACCGCGCCCGATTTCTCGCCGTAGCTGGCCAGCGCATAAGCGTTGAGCGAATCGCTGATCTTCCAGGCGGGGTTGACCAGCCACGACCACGACCCGTGGCGGACCGCGGTCGCGAGCGTATAGGCCGACCCGGTGATCGCGGCGCGCTGCGTGGTATAGGCGGCGAGCGTCCCCGTCAGCGGCGCCGCGCCGAAGGACGATCCGTCGACGGTCGCGGCCTTGCGCTCGCTGGTGTAGCGGACACCGCCGGTGATCGAGAAGCGCCCCGTCAGATGCGCCGTCGCCTGACCGAAGCCGGCGAGGCTGTCGACCTTCATCCGGCCATCGCGATCCACTTCCAGATTGGCGAGCACCGCCGACGGGACCGCGGGCGACAGGAAATAGGCGCTGGCGTCGGAATAATAGATGGTGCGCAGCCGGCTGCGCAGGTCTTCGTGCAGGTAATAGGCACCGACCGTCCAGTCGATCGCGCCGCCCTTGTCCGATGCCAGGCGCAATTCCTGGGTATATTGGTCGACATCGACGTCGAAGCCGTTGCGCAGGATCGACAGCGGGCTGCCGTCGCTATCGTTATAGGGACGGAAATACATCCGGCGCCAGGCGGAGATCGCCGACAGGGTGGTCGCGCCGATGCCGATCGTCGCCTCGTTCGACAGGCCGTCGACGCGCGACACCAGCCGGCCCTGCGTGTTGAGATTGGCGTTATAGGGGGCATTGAAGCTGGGGGTGTAGCCGAACAGCGTCTTGAGCTTGCTGCTCCAGCTGTTGCGCGCACCGGTCGGGTTGGCGGCGGTGGTGAACGGCGTGTTGTCGAGCTTCAGGTTGGTGTTGACGTCGACCGTCGGCGGATACCAATTGTTGTATTCGGTGGTCTCGTAATGCTCGCCGATCAGCCGGCTGCTGATGCCAGCAGCGGGCTTCCACAACAATTGCCCACGCGCCGACCAGCGGTTGGTGTTGAGATATTTCGCACCGTCATAGGCATTGGTGATCCAGCCGTCGTCGACCGTGTTGGAGAAAGTCAGCCGGTATGCCAGCGCATCGGTGATCGGCCCGGTCGCGTTGAGCCGGATCTGTTTCAGGTTGCGCGAGCCGTAGGTAGCGTTGAGGTTGAGTTCGGGCGTGAAGCTGGGCTGCTGCGTGCGGACGATCAGCGCGCCGATCGTCGTATTCTTGCCGAGCAGGGTGCCCTGCGGCCCGCGCGCTACTTCGATACTGTCGAGGTCGACGAAATCGAGCCAGCTGAACCCGACATAATTGTAGACGACGTTGTCGACGATCAGGCCGACGCCGCCCTCCGCGCCGTCGTTGCTGGCGTTACCGCCAAGGCCGCGGATGAACAGGCCGGAGACGCGCGTATTCTGTTGCAGCGCGCTGAAGTTCGGCACCTTGATCGCGAAATCGGCGACGCGGTCGAGATGCTTGGCGCCCAGTTCCTGCCCGCCCACGACCGAGATGGCAATCGGTACGTCCTGCAACCGCTCGTTGCGGCGACGGGCGGTGACAACAAGGTCGCCGTTCGGCGCGTCGTCGTCGCTCGTCGCAGCCGGTTGCGTATTCCCCGGATTTGGCCCGGCGGCGGCGAACTCCTGCGCAGCGGCCGGCATGGCCAGCGCGAGAATGGAGGCGGCGCCCAGCAAAGCGATGCCGGTACGGCGGCGATCAATCGCCCCGTCGATGATCATGATGCTCATTCCCCCCTATTATGGTTGATGTCAGCGTGCGGCGAAGCGGCGGGCAAAGCCGCTGGCGCGGGCGACGCGTTGCTGCGCCCGCTCGGCGGGCGTGATGTGCTTGGTGCCGGCCGGCAGCATGGCGCTGAGCGCGTTCAGCTTGACCACCTGCGTTGTCACCGCCGGTCCTCCACCGGCCGGAGCGGTGGCGGCGAGCCGCTGCCAGCGCAGCATCACGATCCCCTCGCGCAGGCCGCCGGGATCGATCCAGTTGACGACGCCCGGATCGCGGCGGGACAGGACGACGGTGATCGTGCCGTCCGGGTTGCGCGCCGCCTGCGCGGTGTTCAGACTGTTCTGGTACCGATCGGGATCGGGAGTGATCCCCCAGATGCTGGTGACCGGAAAGGTCGCATAGGCCGCACCGCCCGGATCGAAGGTGGCGACCAGCGCCTCGTTGTCGGCGAGCCGGAAGTGGCCGAGCGTGTTGCGCTGCGTGACCAGGAAGCCGGGCTTGTCCGCGATCGGCCCAGGCTGCGGAATCACATTGGCGGGCTGGCTCAGGATCGGCGGTTGCAATGCTGCGGTGCTGCGGCGGACCGTCGCGTGCAGCCGTTCGACGATCTGGGCGGCGAGCGCGTCGTCGCTCGGCGCGGGCGTGGTCGGTGCGGGGCCGAGCCGCGTCACCGCTAGCGTATCGGGCAATTCGCGTGACCAGTCCGCCAGCGTGTTGCGGATCAGCACCGCATTGGCGCCGTCGCGGATCTGCAGGTGGTTGGGCCGGCCGTTTGCCGGTTGGTTGTCGATCTCGATCCGGTAGCGGCCCTGCGCGTCGATTTGCAGCGCGTCCTGCGCGATGTTGGCGACAGTTTCCCAGCCGTCGCCCTTCTGCAGCGAATAATTGGCATCCACCGGCCCGCGTCCGTGCCGCTGCCCGGTGATGACGTAGCGCGCACCCGGCGCGACCGGCACCAGGAAGTAGAGCGTGTCGGGATTGTTGATCCCCCAGCGCCCGCCAGGCACGGTCAGGCCATGCCATCGGTGCGGCGATGCTGAAATCTCGACGACCCCGGGACGCTGCGCATCACCGGCGATCGCCTGAAGCGCGGTGAGCAGCGCCAGCTCGCGAACCGCTTGCGGCAGCTGCGCGTAGGTTTCGGGCAGCAGCCCTGGCGTGCCATCGCGCCAGGCCCTCTCGATCTTGCCGAACACCCGCTGGACATCCGGCCGCGCGATCAGCCGCAGCGCACGGCGCTCCGCTGCCAGCTGGTCACGAACCGAGGCGGCAGCGTCGACGGCGGCGACCGGCGCCTGGGCCGCAGTGGGCAGATCGCTTGCACCGGCCAGCAGCGCCAAGGTGGAAACGGCGGCAAATGCACGCAGGAAACGGGTCGTCAGCATGATGATCCTTGGCGAAGGAAGCAGGCGCACGGACGCGACTCTCCCGGCGGCGGCAGGCCCTTTCAGGCCCGGCCGCCGGGGGTCAGTTCCGCGATGGAGGATGCGGGATCAGGCCGCGGCGGCGTGCCCGGCGGGTTCCGGCTTTATCGCGCGGCTGGGGCGGCCATCCAGACCGACCGGAACATCGCCGGCGACGGTCGCGCGGCGCAGGTGGCGTGCCTGCTTGCCGAAGTCGGCGATGGCGCGATGCTGCGTCGCGCGATTGTCCCAGATCGCGACGTCACCCGGTTGCCAGCGCCAGCGCACCGTATTCTCCGGCAGCGTCGCATGCTCCTGCAACGCGTTGAAGATGCGCTGCGAATCCGCCTGCCTCAGGCCGACCAGCTTTTGCACGAAATGACCCAGCAGCAGCGCGCGCTCGCCGGTCTCCGGGTGGACGCGCACGACGGGGTGCTCGGTCTCGTAGACGGTGGAGGTGAACACCTCATGATAGTGGCGCGACGCTTCGCTGCTCACCGCTTGCGGCCGGGCGGCGGCATAATCGTAGAGGTTGGAATGCACCGCGCGCAGCGTGTCGGCGAGCACGCGGAGCGGCGTCGGCAAGGTCTCGTACGCGGCGACGGCATTGGCCCATAGCGTGTCGCCACCGGCATCGGGAACGGTGATCGCGCGCAGGATGGAGGCTTGCGGATAGGCGGGGACGAAGGTGACGTCGGTGTGCCAGCTCGACGCCGCCTCGCCTTCCTTGCTCTCCAAGTCTAGCAGATAACGCGACCCCGGCGCCACCGGCACCGTGGGATGCGCGACCGGCTCGCCCAGCCGAGCGGCGAAGGCTTCGTGCGCGGCGTCGTCCAGTCCGTCCTGATTGCGGAAGAAGATCACCTTGTGACGTAGCAGCGCAGCGCGGATCGCCGCCAGCGTCGCGGGATCCTCCGTGTCGCGGCCCAAGTCGATGCCCCGGATTTCGGCACCGATACGTCCGGCAACGGGACGAATGTCGAGCGGCGAGTCGATCGCGGTAGCGTTGGCGAATTCGTGGTGGATCACGGTCATGGGGAGTCCTTCCCTGATGCAATGTGACGAGTCATCGGCGTCCAGCAGGACGGACAATCAATATCCACCAATTTGATCGGATTTAGAGTCAAAGAAAAACTGCTAGCAGGCAAAGTTTCATCGCAGCGTAGCAGAATAACAACAAAATACATGGCGCATGACAATTGATCGATCGGCTGCCTATCGCCGATCGATCAATTGTTCTTCAATCCTTATTACTGTGGATCTATGCCATTCTCTTTAGAATTATTATGCAATTCCTCCGATCGAAACTGTCCCTCAATTGTCCCGGTTTCGGTCGGCTGAGCCGAGTGAAAACCAAGCGCAGAACCTTCTACGACGACGGTTCGCAGCGGGCCGCCCGCTGCCCAGCCTTACTTTCTCTGCTCGGGCTGCCGCACCGCGCCAGCCTGTAGGGCGCTGCGGACCTTCTTCTGCACGTCCTCCCAGGTGATCAGCGGGTAGAGATTGTGTGCCTGAGCCTCGCGGTCGAACAGCGCCGTCAACTCGGCGAGCTTCGCCGGATTTTGCACGGCCAGGTCGATGCGCTCGGTCGGATCCTCGTTCAGGTTGAACAGCCGCCACTTGGGCGTCTCCACCTTCAGTCCCGGCGGCGCGTTGAAGGACGTGGCCGCGGCCAGTGATGCCTTCCACCCATCCTGATAGATGGCGCGTGCGCCGAAGATATAATAATATTGCGTGCGGTGGCGCGATGCGGCGGTCGCGTCGCCGATCGAATAGGCCAGCGATGTGCCTTCGATCGGCTGCTGGGCGATCCCCCGGATCGTCGCGGGCGCGGCGATCTTGGCCAGTTCCAGCGTGGTCGGCAGAAGGTCGATGACATGGCCGTATTGCTCGCGGACACCCCGCGCGGCGATCCCCTTGGGATAGGACAGGATCAGCGGGTTGCGCGTACCGCCTTCGCAATTCGCGTCCTGTTTCCAGCAGCGGAACGGCGTATTCGCCGCCTGCGCCCAGCCGAGCGGATAATTGGCCTCAATACCCTCGGGCGTACCGATCTTGTCGATCAGCGCGAGATTGTGCGCCAGGTTCGCCTTCTCATCCAGCGGCGGGGCGGTGAGGCTGCGGTCGATATCGCCGTTCAGCGTCCCTTCCTTGCTGGCGCCGTTGTCGCCGATCACGACCACGAACAGCGTGTTGTCGAACTGGTCGATCTGTTTCAGATGATCGATCAGCCGGCCGATCTGCGCGTCGGTATAGCTCAGATAGCCGGCATAGACCTCCATGAAGCGCGCATACAGCTTGCGCTCCTCGGGGCTCAGGCTGGTCCACGGCCTGATCGCGGGATCGCGCTCCGGCAGCACGGCGTTGGCGGGGATGACGCCCAGCGTCTTCTGCCGCGCGAACACCTGCTGGCGATAGACGTCCCAGCCCGCGTCGAACCGACCGCGGTAGCGGTCGCGCCAGTCAGCCGGAACCTGATGCGGCGCGTGGGTGGCGCCCGGCGCGTAATAGAGGAAGAACGGCTTGGGCGGGGCCTTCGGCGCCGAACCCAAGGCCGATGCGCCGGACGCGGCATTCTGCTGCCGATCAATGAAGGCGATCGCCTTGTCAGTGATCTGCTCGCTGAGATGCCGCCCGTCCGGGGCGACATGCGCCTGATCCTCGACCAGGTCGGGCTTGTACTGGTCGGTCTGCGAACCGAGGAAGCCGAAGAAATGGTCGAAGCCCTTGCCGGTCGGCCAGCGGTCGAACGGCCCGGCATCGGTGGCATCGTCATCGGGGGTGACGCCATATTTGCCGACCGCGAACGTATTGTAGCCATTGTCGCGCAGGATCTCGGCGATCGTCCCGGCCGAGGAGGGCAGGCGCCCATCCCAGCCCGGAAACCCTGCCGACAGGAAGCGGTGTGAGAAGCCAGCTTCGTGCACCGAGGAACTGTTGCGCCCGGTCAGTAAGGCCGCGCGGGTCGGTGCGCAGATCGCGGTGGTGTGGAAATTGGTGTAGCGCAGACCCTGCCGCGCAAGCTCCTCCAGCCACGGCGTGCTGATCCCACCGCCAAAGGCGCTCGCGGCACCGTAGCCGACGTCGTCCAGCAGGATCCAGACGATGTTCGGCGCGCCGGCCGGGGCACGCGCCGGAGCCGGCCAGGCCTCCGTCGATTCGGCCAGCGTCCGACCGATGGTGCCTTGGAACGGCGGCGCCTCGCCCCGCGTCGATGCTTGTGCCTGCGCCGGTCCGGCGGCGAGCGACAGGATGACCGCCAGTGCCGTCATGGAACGCGTCATGATCTTCCCCCTCTTGCTGATCGTTGGATGATGGACACACGCCGCTAACGCCCACGCCCGGCGGCGGCCGGCGCGCGCTCGGGCCGCCAGACGCAGCGGAAACCGATGTGCGTCGTGCTGGTGTCGATCGGTTGCGCATGACGCGCAGCCGGGCGGTAGCGCCGGCAGTAATTCTCGGCGCACAGGTGGGAGCCGCCCTTCAGGACCTTGCGCGCGATCCTGACGCCCGGCGCCGCGGGGTCGTAGCTGTCGCCCTTCGACGCTCCGCGGGGATTGTCCGCGACGCAGCAACGGGGAGAGGTTGGTGCAACCGCCGCATACCAGTCGTCGGTCCATTCCCAGACGTTGCCGATCATGTCGAACAGACCGTAGCCATTGGCCGGGTAGCTGCCGACGGGCGAGGTTCGCGCCGCGCCCCCGGCCGTGCTGCCGGACAGCGGAAATTCGCCCTGCCAGTAATTCGCCAATACCCTGCCATCGGGCGCCAGCAGATCGCCCCAGGCGTAATCGGCGTCCTCCAAGCCGCCGCGCGCTGCATATTCCCATTCCGCTTCGGTCGGCAGCGACTTGCCCGCCCAACGCGCATAGGCCGCCGCATCCTGATGCGCGACATGGATGACCGGATGATCCTCCAGCCCGTCGATCCCGCTGCCGGGTCCGTTCGGATGCCGCCAATCCGCCCCGAAGACGAACTGCCACCATTGGCGATGATCGGTCGAATTGCGCAGCTGCGCGGGCGGAACGAACACCGACGATCCGGCGCGCGCCATCTCCGGCGCCATGCCCGGATAGTCGTGCGGATCCGGCGCGATTTCCGCCAGCGTGATGTACCCAGTCGCCGCGACGAACGCGGCAAACTGCCGATTGGTGACGGGATGCGTGTCGATCCAGAACCCGCCGACGCGCACGGACCGAACCGGCGCCTCTTCCGGGTAGAAGCGGTCTGACCCCATGCGGAACGTGCCGCCGGTGATCTCGGTCATGGTGGATCGATCGGCACCCGCCTGAGCACGGCGCGCACGGTGTCGCAAGAACCGCGACGTTCCCGACCGGGAAGAATGTACGAACCCCTTTTTCATCGTCACCACCGAACCGTCAGGTGCGACAAAATACATATTGATTTGATAGGAATTAGGATCAGAGGAATTTTTGCAACGGAGCAAGGTAAGCTTCGCACGGCTTGGTTGGGCAGCCGCGATGACGCCAATGCCCCGTGCTGCGCAGCTTCCGCAACAAGCACTTGATCCCGCTGAAGATCGTGAAGCTTCGCAGAGCCGCCGGATCGACCTTAGACCAATGGCGAAAGCACGTGAAATCGCAGGCGTCGATGGAGCATCTGCGCACCGGAGTAAGGGCAGTGAGCTTTGGACGACGCGCCCGCGCAACGTGGTCTCCGCTCGAACGGAGCCGGTGTCAGCTTTAGGGAAGCCGGAGAGTCGCGTTGAATGATCGGTTCCGGGTCTCAACGCCCGATGTGATCACGGTAAGCGGCTAACCACGCTGGGGCCACGACATTACACTATCTCCTCGACCTCACGCATTTCGACCACACGGTGTTCGCGGGCGCTGATTTCCGCTGCGACGCCCATCGCCACCGCGCGGAGTCCGTCCTGGGCGGACACCTGGACGGGGCCGTTGCCGCGCACCGCGTCGGCAAAGGCGAGGTGCTGGTAATAGGTCGCGCCCTCATGGCTGCCCGCTGCATGCGCCATCGGGTCGATCGCGATGCGAGTGCGCTCGACGCGTTTCTCTCCGCCGAAGCCGACACGCGGGCTGTAGACCAGTTCGCCGGGCGGGATCAGGACGTCGAGGCGGGCGGTGTCGCCGGTCGCGCTCATCTCCTCCTGATGCTCGGCCCCGTCGGCGAACATCGACAGGTCGAGCATGGCGCGCACGCCATTGGCGAAATCGATGGTGGTGAAGCTGTTGTCGATGATGTCGGGCATACGGCCGTCATACCGTTCGTCGAGATGGTTCACGTCCATCGCACCCGAGCAATAGACGCGCAACGGCTCGGCTTGGACGATGAGCCGCATCAGGTCGAAGAAGTGGCAGCATTTCTCGACCATCGTGCCGCCGGTATTGGCCGCGAAGCGGTTCCAGTCGCCGACCTTGGGCAGGAAAGGAAAGCGGTGCTCGCGGATCGACAGCATCTGCAACCGCCCGACACGTCCGCTGTGAATGGCGTCGATAAAGGCGGCGGCGGGGGGCATGAAGCGATATTCCATACCGGTCCAGAATGGCCGGGCATGATCGGCAGCGCGCTCGACGATCCAGCGCGCATCGGCGATCGTGGTGGCGAGCGGCTTCTCGCACAGGATCGCTACATCCATGTCGAACAGTGGCTCCAGCACCGCGCGATGGGTATGGTTGGGCGAGGCTATGACGACCGCGTCGACACGGGCGTCCCGGGCAAAGGCTTCGACACTGTCATAGGCGGTGACGTCCGCCGCCGCCGCCCCCAGCGCGTCGCGCGCCCAGCCGAGCGACTGCGGCACCGGGTCGGCGATCGCCACGATCCGTGCCCCCGGCACCAGCGCGATGTTGCGCAGATGTTCGACGCCCATCATGCCCGTCCCGACGATCCCGTACCGAATTGCGGCTACCATTGCCCGTGTCCCTATGCCATTCCGACGCCCGATGACGACGATCCGCCTTTCCCGCGAAGCACGGCCACTCGGCAAGAGTGCAATCCTTGTGTCCCCCATAGCTTGGGGCATGTGGCGTTTTACCGGAGACGATGTCTCCGCGGCTCGTGTCCGTGTCGAGGCGGCGCTAGATGCCGGGATCACCCTGTTCGATACGGCCGATATCTACGGCGTCGACGATGGCGGGTTTGGATCGTCCGAGGCGTTGCTGGGCCGGGTGCTCGCCGACGCGCCGGAGTTGCGCGAGCGGATGGTGATCGCGACCAAGGGCGGCATCTGGCCGGGCTTTCCCTATGACTCCAGCGCGACGTATCTGGCCGGGGCGCTCGACGCGTCGCTCGCGCGAATGGGGGTCGAGCGGGTCGAGCTGTACCAGATCCATCGTCGTGATTTCCTGAGCCATCCGCAGGAGGTCGCCGCCGCGCTGACCCGCATGGTCGAGGCGGGCAAGGTCGCCGGGATCGGCGTGTCGAACCACAGCCCGGCCGAGGTCGATGCGCTCTCCGCATTTCTGGGCCTGCCCATCCTGACCACCCAGCCCGAGTTCTCGCCACTGCATTCGGCGCCGCTGTTCGACGGCACGCTGGATCAGGCGATGGCGCGAGACATGGCGGTGCTCGCCTGGTCGCCGCTGGCGGGCGGGCGACTGGTCGCGGGGGATCATCCCGCGGGGGCGTTGTTGGCCGAGCATGGTCGGCGTTGGGGCGTCGATGCTGGTACGGCCGCGTTGGCCTGGGCAATGGCGCATCCGGCGCGGATCATCCCGATCATCGGATCGCAAAATCCCGACCGCATTCGTGCGGCGGCGGACGTGTACCGCGTCGAGTGGACGCGGGCCGAGTGGTATGCCGTGCTCCAGGCGGGTATGGGGGAACGCCTGCCATGACCGATACGCTTGGCCCTTGCGAGATCAGCTGGTTCTCGGCGCTGTGTGACGACGATTACGAGTTTCTGGGCGTACCCGATCCGGCGCTGCGTTCCAGCTGGGAGCATTGCCGCGACATCGTGTTGCAGGCAGAAACGGCGGGTTATGACAATTGCCTGCTGCCGTCGGGCTATGCGCTGGGCATCGACACCACCGCCTTTGCCGCCGGGATCGCGCCGCTGCTCCAGAGGATGCGGCTCTTGATGGCGGTGCGGATCGGCGAAAGCTGGCCGCCGCAACTGGCGCGCCAGATCGCGACGATCGACCGGATGCTGGGCGGACGGCTGACCATCAACATCATCTCCAGCGACCTGCCCGGCGAGACGCTGGACAGCGCGCCCCGCTATGCGCGCACGGTCGAGGCGATGCACATCCTGCGCACCCTGCTGGACGGAAAGCCGCTCGATCATGACGGCGAATTCTGGAAGCTGAAGCTCGACCCGCCTCGCGTGACCACCGTCTCGGGGCGGTGCCCGCCCTTTTATTTTGGTGGCTTGTCGGAGGCTGCTCGTGAGGCAGCGGCCGAGGGTGCGGACGTCTATCTGATGTGGCCCGACACGATGGAGGGCGTGCGCGGCATCGTATCCGACCTGCGCGCGCGAGCCGCACGGCGCGGCCGCCACTTGCGTTTCGGCTACCGCGTCCATGTCGTGGTTCGTGAAACCGAAGCGGAGGCGCGTGCTGCTGCCGACCGGCTGCTGTCCAAGCTGGACGACGCCACCGGCGCAGCGATCCGGTCGCGTTCGCTGGACTCGCAATCGGCGGGTGTCCGGCGCCAGGCCGAACTGCGCGAGGGCAGCGACGACGGCTATGTCGAGGCGAACCTGTGGACCGGAATCGGTCGGGCGCGTTCGGGGTGTGGCGCGGCGATCGTCGGCGATCCCGATCAAGTTCTCGCCAAGCTGCAGGCCTATCGCGAAGCAGGCATCGATGCGTTCATCCTGTCGGGCTATCCACATGCGGCGGAGGCCGACCTGTTCGCCCGCCATGTCCTACCCCGGATCGAGCATGCCCCGCTGACGCTGTAACCGGCTTGGCAGGGCGATAGAGAAACTGTCTCGCCGCCATGCCCGGCGCCTCGCCATGATGCGGGCATGAGACATGTCAGGGAATTGAGCGCGCGCCATCGCGGGCTGTTATTTGCTTTGGTCATCACCGCCGGTGTTCTGAACCTGGTCGACCGACAGGTCATCGCGGTACTGAAGCCGGTGATCGCCGCCGATCTCGGCTGGAGCGATGACGATTACGGCACGCTGGCCGCGTGGTTTCAGGGCGGCGCGGCGGTCGGTTTCCTGTTCAGCGGATGGATCGTCGACCGGCTGGGTGTGCGCTGGGCCAATCCGATCGGGGTGGCGGCATGGAGCGTTGCGGCCTTGCTCCACGGCTGGGCGCGGTCGATGGGCGCGTTCATTGCGGTGCGCGTAGCCTTGGGGGCGACCGAGTCGATGGGGACGCCCACGGGCATCAAGACGGTCGCGGCCGTTCTGCCGCCGCGCTGGCGGTCCGCCGGGTTCGGTGCGGGCAATGCCGCCAACAGCCTGGGCGCGATCCTGGCGCCGTTGGCCATTCCGGTCCTCGGGCTGACATTCGGCTGGCGGGGCACGTTCATCGCGGTCGGGCTGGTTGGATTGGGCTGGGCATTGACGTGGCTGATCGCCGCGCGAGGGATCGTCTTTGCTGCGCCCAAGATCTCGGACGCCGCAGCGCCACTGCCCGACGCGCCACTGCTGCGCGACCGGCGGACCTGGGCGGTGGCGGGGGCGAAGCTGTTGTCCGATGCGACATGGTGGCTGTTGCTCTTCTGGTTGCCCGACTTCTTCCACCGACAATTCGGTCTGTCGGGCGTCGCGCTCGGCGTGCCGCTGGCGCTGGCTTATGGCGGCGCGGCGATCGGGTCGCTGGTCGGCGGGGCGGTGCCGACCCGGTTGCTCGGGCGGGGTTCGTCGGTGAATGCGGCCCGCAAGACCGTGCTGCTCGCCGCCGCGCTGGCGGTCGTGCCGATCCCGCTGGCGCTGCTGACCCATAGCTATCCGGTGGCGGTGTCGCTGATGGCGCTGACGCTGGCCGGGCATCAGGCCTTTTCGACCAATATCTTCGCGATGATCGCCGATATCGTGCCGCAGAACCGGGTCGGCCGGGTAACGTCGTTCGGGTCGTTCTGCGGCAATATGGGCGGGGTGGCGATCGCCAAGATCGCCGGGCTGACCCTGGCGGCGGGACTGGGCTATCTGCCGCTGCTGCTCTTCGCGGCGGTCGCCTATCTGGCGGCGCTTGGCTGGGTACAGTTGCTGCTGCCCCGGCTGACGCCGATCGAGCTCGACCGCTAAAGTCCGGCTGCTGCCCGGCGAGGTCCTTCTTTATTCCCTAGTCTTTGAGTGGATATTAGCCTCCGCGTCGATCTGAAAGGGGACCAGATGATCGATCGACGCCTGTCCGTGCTGCTCGTCGGCACCGCGCTTACGCTACTCGCCACGTCCGCCGCCGCGCAGGACGCACCTGCCACGAAGCCCGAAACCAAGCCCGCCGATGGCGAAGTGGTCGTGACCGCGCGCTATCGCAACGAGACGCTGCAACAGGTGCCGATCGCGATCACGGCCCTGGAGGGCGGTACGCTGGCGGAGCGGCAGCTCAACAATCTCGAACGGATCGCTACCTCGATCCCATCTGTGGGCTTCCGCAGCGGTGCGTCCAACAAGGATCGCACCGTCTTCATCCGCGGGATCGGCACGATCACCACCTCGCCCGGGGTCGAGCCATCGGTATCGACTGTACTCGATGGTGTGGTGCTGACCCGCCCGGGCCAGTCGACGCTCGACCTGGGCGAGGTCGAGCGGATCGAGGTGCTGCGCGGGCCGCAGGGCACCCTGTTCGGCAAGAATGCGTCTGCGGGGGTGGTCAATATCGTCACGCGCAACCCGACCGACGAATTCCATGCCTTTGGCGAGGCCGGGGCGACGACCGATCAGGAATATCGCATCAAGGCGGGCGTCTCGGGTGCGATCGTGCCGGGCAAGGTCCAGGCGCTGATCGGGGGCCTCTATAGCGATTTCGACGGCAACCTTCGCAATGTCGCGACCGGCCATGACGCCAATGGCTCGCGTCGCTACGGGGCGCGCGGCAAGCTGGTGGTGACGCCTTTCGACGCGCTGAAGATCACCGCGATCGGCGACTATCTGAACACGCGCGAGACGGTGGCGGCGGTCTATAGCTCGACCCGGCAGATCGCTTATCCGACCAATGCGACCAGCGATTCCGCTGCCCTCGCCGCAGCCCTCGCCGGGCAGGGGATTGTCGCCTCGCCGTCCAACCGACGGTTGGCGACCGATATCGACACCAATGTCCGTGACGAGAATTATGGCGGATCGCTGACCGGCGACCTCACCCTCGGCGAGTATCACGTCACCTCGATCACCGCGTGGCGGCAATGGCTGAACCACCAGCGGCAGGATTATGACGGCCTCGCCCAACTGACGACCGCGTTCCCCTCGGGGGTGGACGACGGCTCCGTCAATAGTCGCCAATTCTCGCAGGAGCTAAGGCTGACCTCACCCAAGGGCGGCCTGATCGACTATGTCCTGGGGGCCTATTATCTGCGCGCGCGGACCGACGAGCGATACCAGCGGGCGCTGACCACCCTGTCGGGCGCGACGCGGACCAGCACCACCGGCGTCGCCAATTACGGCATCACCAACCACAATTACGCGCTGTTCGGCGAGGCGAACATCAACTTCACCCCGCATTTCCGGGGAATCGCGGGCTATCGTTCGACCTGGGACACGCTCGACTTTTATCATGTCCGCACCTCGACCAACGACCCGACGAACAGTGGCGCGGCGTCGCTCGACCGGCCAGGCATCCGCGCCTATCACAATGCGACGGGCCGCACCGATACGCGTGGCGACAGCTATCGCCTCGGGCTACAACTCGATCTGGGCGATCATGCCCAGACCTATTTCACCTATTCGCGCGGTTATAAGGGCCCGGCCTACAACGTCTATTTCAACATGCGTTCGCTCAATGCGACGACCCTGCTCGACGAAGTGCCGCTGAACCCCGAAACGTCGAACTCCTATGAGGCCGGGATCAAGGGCAGCACCGCCAACCGCGCGCTCAGTTATGCACTGGCGGTCTATACGACCGATTTCGACGGCTATCAGGCGAACTTCACCGACTCGGTCGGCGGCGCGCCCGTCACGCGGCTGATCAACGCCGGATCGGTGCGCTCGCGCGGGGTCGAGGCGGATGTAACGCTGCGCCCGGCCAAGGGCTTCACCGTCGACCTGTCCGGCGCATTCACCGACGCAACCGTGCGCAACTTCAACTGCCCGGTCGGCGCACCGGTTAGCTGCAACATCAACGGCCAGCCGCTGCCCTTCGCGCCGCGCATTCGCCTGTTCGAGAATGCGGCCTATCGCTTTGCGCTGTCGGATACGCTGTCGATGGAGTTGCAGAGTGACGTCTCCTTCAGCAGCAAGGTGCAATATTCGCTGGCCGAGACGCCCAACACGGTACAGCCCGCTTTTGCCATCTGGAACGCCAGCGTCGCGCTGATCCGACCCGGTGATGGATGGCAGCTTCGCGCTTATGTGAAGAACATCGCCAACACCTCTTATGCCAGCTTCCTGAGCAACGGCACCTTTGGCGGGACCGTCCGCTTCGTGCCGCGGGACGACCGGCGTTACGCGGGCCTTCTGCTGCGAAAGGACTTCTGATGAACGGCGACACCACCCGGCGAGGGGTGCTGCTGGCCGGGACCGGCGGTGCGTTCGGCCTCTATTCAATGACGGCGGGCGCTGCGTCAGAACCGCGCCGGTCGCGCCGCCTGCCGCGTCTGTCGGGTGTCAAACCGCGCAACATCCTGGTCGTGCTGACCGACGACCATCGCTACGACGCCATGGGCTTCATGAAGGCGCAGGATTTCGGGGACACGCCCACGCTCGACCGGCTGGCGCGCGAGGGGACGCATTTCCGCAACGCGTTCGTTACCACCGCGCTGTGTTCGCCCAGCCGGGCGTCGATCTTCACCGGCCTTTATGCCCATCAGCACAAGGTGGTCGACAACAACCACCCAATCCCGCCGGGCCTCATATTCTATCCCGAATATCTCCAGGCCGCCGGGTACGACACGGCCTTCATCGGCAAATGGCATATGGGCGACGAGGGGGATGGCCCGCAGCCCGGCTTCGACCATTGGGTCAGCTTCAAGGGGCAGGGGAGCTATCTGCCAAGCGCCGACGGACTGAACGTCGATGGTCGCCGCGTACCGCAAAAGGGCTATATCACCGACGAACTGACCGATTACGCAATCGACTGGATCGGCAAGCGGCCCAAGGGCCGCCCCTGGATGATGCATCTGGCGCATAAGGCGGTGCATTCCGAGTTCATCCCGGCCGAGCGTCACAAGGGGCGGTACGACAAGGAGACGTTCCGCTATCCCGCCTCGATGGCGCCGAACGCGCCGGGGCGGCCGATGTGGGTGGAGAACCAGCGCAACAGCTGGCACGGCGTCGGCTATCCCTATCACGGCACGCTCGACATCGGCGACTATTACAAGCGTTACATGGAAACGCTGCTCGCGGTCGACGAGGGGCTGGCACGGATCATGGACCTGCTGGAACAGCGCGGCGAGCTGGACGACACGCTGATCCTCTATCTCGGCGACAATGGTTTCATGTTCGGCGAGCATGGCTTGATCGACAAGCGCACCGCCTATGAGGAATCGATGCGTATCCCGATGCTGGCGCGCTGCCCGGCGCTGTTCCCGGCCGGCAGCGTGGTGGAACAGGTGGTCGCCAATATAGACATCGCCCCGACGCTGCTCGCTGCCGCTGGACTTCGCGCGCCGGGCGGCATGGCTGGGGCCAACGCGCTACCGCTGTTGCGCGACGCGAACGCGCCGTGGCGAGACGAACTTCTCTACGAATATTATTGGGAGCGGAATTTCCCCCAGACTCCGACCGTCCACGCCCTGCGCGAGGACCGATACAAATATATGCATTTCCACGGCATCTGGGACATCGACGAACTATACGACCTTGCCGAGGATCCGCACGAGACGAACAATCTGGTCGCCAGCCCCGGCCATGAGGATCTCGCCGCGCGAATGAGTGGCAAGCTCTTCGCCCTGCTTGAGCAAAGCCACGGCATGGCCATACCATTAAGTGCTGATGCGGGGCAGAGAAACGAACTCCGTGATCCCAAGGGGCCACCACAGGCACCGTTCCCACCACGATTCTATCGATCGGGCAAGCCGGCATAATGGTGAACTGCGAGCTGCTATGCCGTACGGTCCACTTCGATTGTGGGATAAGTTGCGATGAGGTGCATATCCCGACACCATGATTTCTAGCTGAATGAATGTCTGTAAATGGGCCGCGTATAGTGCGCTTGAATGCCCGGCTCTGTGAAGGAAATCGGGTACCGGCAGGTGTACGATATCCTTCAAAGCAGGAAGCCGCAGGCCGCTGGAGGCGGACTATGGGGAAAGCGGTTTTACGGTGGCTGGCGGGTCGGTGCGATGTACGGCGGAATGGGCCGTGGGAGGCCGCGGCGCGGCACTTGGGAAGAGCCCGCGGCAGGGATGTCG
>Ga0209816_1000960_pt1 | contig 21884 bp, 21 predicted proteins | sample CoawatmetaG01DNA_FD_187509 | JGI IMG/M metagenome (GOLD analysis project Ga0209816, IMG submission 187509) | Marine microbial communities from the West Antarctic Peninsula - Coastal water metaG017-DNA (SPAdes) (version 2) | ecosystem: Environmental > Aquatic > Marine > Coastal ...
ATGTAGCATTAAATACCCAGTCATTGACGGCATTCCAATCTTAATTAATGAAGATAATAGTATTTTTAATATAAATGATTTTAATATTCACAATAAAACAACTGTAACTTCAAAAAAAAATAATCGCCTTTCAAGCCTCAAGTCTAAACTCTTACCAAAGATTGGTATTAATTTAAAAGCAAAGCAGAATTACTATACTTTTCTTAACACTCTTGTTAAGAATTCATCGAATAGAAACGTTTTAGTTATTGGAGGAGAGGCAACTGGAAGTGGAATGGAGTGCTTAATGAATTCAACCGAAATAGATCTTATAGAGACAGATGTTTCTTTTGGCTCTAGAACGATGGTTGTGTGTGATGGGCATGACATTCCATTTCAAAATAATACTTTTGATGGGGTTATAGTTCAAGCTGTTCTTGAGCATGTTGTTGACCCATATAGGTGCGTTGAAGAAATACATAGAGTTTTGAAAGATGATGGAATAGTTTATTCCGAAACGCCTTTTATGCAGCAAGTACATATGGGGCGCCATGATTTCACTCGTTTTACCCACTTAGGTCATCGAAGATTATTTAGAAAATTTGAAGAGATTGAAAGTGGGGCGGTTTGTGGCCCAGGAATGGCTCTTGCGTGGTCAATACAATATTTCTTTTTAGCATTTACAAAATCAAAAATAATTAGAAAGCTAATAATATACTTTACTATCTTTACATCTTTTTTCTGGAAGTATTTTGATTACTATTTGATTAACAAGGAAGGATCTTACGACTCTGCATCTGGATATTATTTTTTTGGTAAAAAAAGTAAAACTACTTTATCTGACAGAGATTTGATAGAAGGATACCGCGGATCTCAAAAGTAATAATTTTATTTAAAATTTTAATATATTTTATAAAAAATATACGATTAAAATTATGCAATCAACATTCAAAAAAAATAGTTTAATAATTAATCTTTAACTAATATAAAAGCCCTGTGGGCTGAAATTTTTCTATGGCCATAGTTAAATAAAGGCAGGACTATATTAACAATTCCTATGAATCTTACAAATAAATTTACTATAGATTTGAGAAATAATTGATCTTTAAGCCAAAAACCAGCATTAAAGTAAAGTGGTGGCCCCCAATGATATATTGAATGAACTTTTAACCCAGAATCTTTAGCTAGCTTTCCTATATATTCATCTGAATGAAATATATGTGTTTCGTAATCTTCAGTATCATATTTTTTCCATAAATTAACACCATATGCCTCCATATTTGGCATAGTAAATACCATAGCACCTGATTCTTTTAAAATTCTTGATGAAATATTAAAAATTTCTATTGGGTCTTTAAAATGCTCTATCAAGCCCCAATGAACAATACATTCAAAAGATTTTTCAGAAAACTCATAGCTTAATAAATCTCCACTATGATAGTCAACTTCACAACCGTTTAAATTAAATAATTCTTTTGTTTTTGTTAAGCCTAATTGACTATAGTCAATAACGCTAGCATTGATATCTTTAAATTTCGCTAAAGAGCAAAGGTAGGCAGAACATGCTCCTCCAAGCTCAAGCACATTATCATTAGCATGCAACTCCCACCTCTTCTCTAAGGTTTTTATAAAAGCACCATTTCTTCCAAGAATCCTATCATTTTCCTTAATGAGACTTGGCGTAAAGTCATGCCAAGTGGAATCCCAGTCATTAACTGAAGTGAGGTTATTATCCATATAAGTTTATTTTAGCTTAAATAACTATCTTTTAAAGCCAATAGCTTTGCAATTGGCAGAAGAATTACAATTAAAATCTTTAGCGTCGTACTGTTAATTTCTGAAAGAGACTTATGAATAGGAATATCAGTATGAAAAGAAAATCTCGCATAATTGACTATAGTTTTAAAAAATAGACCTGGATTCTTGACCATCTTTCTAGAGCGACGATTTAAATCTTGCAACTTAGCATATCTCATACCAATTGGAAATTTAATTTTCCATCCATCTGCAAGCTGGTTTACCAAGCTAAGATGGTTTTCCTGATTAATATGATAAATCCGTAAATTTTCATTGAAGAAATATGTGTCATAAGAGTCAGAAATATTTAAAAGGATTACATTTTCAGGAACATACCTATCAACAGTTGAAAAATTGTTTTCTTGCAATACTTTAGTTAAGTAACAAAAAAATTTTTCGCCCTTAACTTTCAGGTCATAATACATACTATAGTAGTCAGTAATACATGGTGGATCTGGTAATTCATCGGTAACAAAATTACCATATTGATCCATACAATTAGACATCATCCCAGCAAGCTTAAGTTTCTTATCCGGCTTTATGTTTTCCCAAATATCATTAAATCTCTCTAAGGAATGTGGCAATAACTCATCATCATGATCTAAAAAAATAAAAAACTGACCTTTGGCATTTTTAACTGCCAAATTACAGCAGAATGAAATCATTTCATTGGAATCGTTATATAGAATTCGCATATCAAATGGAGCTTCTTTTTTTAAGGATTCAAGAATTTTTCTCGTCCCATCTTGGGAAAAATCATCAACAATTAGCCATTCAAAATTCATAAATTTTTGTTTCTTTAGGCTACTATAAAGCCTTCGAATAAATTTTTCACTGTTATAGCAAGATGTGAATACAGTAAACTTATATTTTGAGTGCATATATATTTAGTAGTTAAAAAATGAAATAAAAAACTAGAATTAAAACAGATCTTTTTTAAGTCACTCAAAAGTCACTCAAAAGTCACTCATTAAACTTTTATAATTCTATAGAAAAAACTTTAATAGACCTTCCAAAGTTATAATTATTTTGAATTGTTTGTGCCTCTTTATATCTAATAGGAAGTAACGAATCATATTTATGAAGCATGAAATATTGGTCATATTCCAACTCATCAACAATAATATTTAAGACATTATTATTTTCTATTATTAAATTAAACCATTCAATGACTTGCTCTGAACTAAAGTCGTGTAGAAAGTTTAAAGTAATTAAATACTTTATCTCAAGACCAACAGGAATTTCAAATGAACCAGTTTTAAAAATTGTAGGGCATTTATTTCGGTCAATCAATTTTGCTGCTCTAATTACTTCTGCAGATCGATCATACCCATACTTTTTAAAGCAATCAATGCTCGATATTGTTTCTCCTAGACCACAACCTACCTCAACAACAGTTTCTTCTTTTTTAACCCTAGAATTAATGTAGTCAACAACATCCAAACAATATGGCCTTGATTCAATAGGACTAACGTGCCATGAGTCAAATTTAAAAATAAAAAATAATACTAAATGATATAAATATTTAGTCCTAAGTAAAAATTTAAACTTAATTTTTTGAATCATAATAAACATTAAATAAAGAATTAGTTTACTTGTTATTATTTAAAAATTGACTTGCAATATCATGAATTTCTTCCAAAGTAGCAAACTGAATATTTTCTTTTTGAGCTAACTTGAAAACTTTGTCTAAAAAATTAATATAACTATCAACATCAGAGGGAGATTTGGTATAAGGACTTGCATTAGGAATAAGCTCTTGAGAATGAAACATCATATTCAGAACAATATAGTCATTATTCGAATATTTTGATTTAACATAATTTATTATTTTTTTTACTTCATTTATACTAGAAAATTTTGGCCTCAGCCAAATTTTTTTATTAAAGAAAAAATATTTAGTTGAATCAATTATTGTTAATGGAATCTCTAACAGTGTACTAACTGATGAATTATAAATATCATCTGGTCGGCAAAAATAAGGCTGTTCAGGAGAACGCTGATGATCGATAAAATTTCCCAGAGGGCTTTCCCACTTTAAATGAGGCGTAAAGCTGGAGTCTACTTTATAGTTAAGCTTTATTAATGAACGTATTGTATTTGCATTTGCAGCATATCTTCCTGACCTGAAGACTTTAGGAAAAAATTTAAACGAATCTTTAAAATTATTAGTTAGATTTAACAATTTTTCAAATTCAATCTCAGGTGAGTAATCTGTTTGAAAAGCATGTGTCTCTCTCCCAGAAAAGTTAACAAATGATTTACTTGGTTCAATGTAGTCAGCATGTAAATGGGTTCCTAATTCACAATTATTTTTAATGGATGAAAGAATTTTGACACATGATGCATCCTCAATAATTTCAGGCGAAAGAAAGTACGTAGGCTTTAATGAATACGATTCAAAAAGCGGCTGAAGTATTTTAGGAATAGCTTTATAAACTGAATTAAACGTCAATGGATTGGAGTTTGACCAATTTGGAGATTTATCACATTCTGTATCGATCGTTACAGACATTAATATTTGACTCATCTTATTTTTTTAAAACCTCAGAATAATAACTTAATAATTTATTACAAATTTTAGTTGGAGTAAATTTGTCTTCAATTCTTTTTTTTCCATTAATAGTAAGCTTATTTCTTAAATTCAAATCATTAAGTGTAATTTTAATTGAATTAGCTAATCGGTTAGGATCTTTTGATGGTAACAAAATACCAGATACTCCATCTTCAATTAACTCTGGAATTCCTCCTACCTTAGTAGCAATAACTGGAGTACCAAGAACCATCGCTTCAGCTGGAGCCATTGGGAAACCTTCAGAAATAGAAGACATTACAAATAAATCAGCCTCTTTAATCGCACTAAATAACTCATAATGCCCAACAGCAGGAAATATAGAAACAAAATTCGATAATTTTTTACTGAGGATGTCACTCTCTATTTCTGACTTCAAAGGCCCATCTCCATAAATGCTCACATGAAACTTTAAGTCTCCTGCTTTTAGAATTTCAACCGCCTTAAGCATATATTTGTAGCCTTTTTCATGAACGAGCCTTCCGGCCATTATAATTCTATGCTCTTCATTAATGATTCTAGGATTTTTATTGGAAGCAACAATATTCTTAATTGAGTCAACTGGAATCATGTTTTCAATTGTATTAATCTTATTGATATACAGGTGTCTTTCATAGGAATCAGATACTGCATTACTGACACCCAAATAACCATCAAAGAAAAATTTATTTAGAAAAATATCTATTAATTTTCTTATTAATTTTATGGGATTATTTGCGGGGTATACTTCATACCCCATATTATGGTAAGTTACAATTCTTTTTGTTCCTCTAATAGCTATTTTAGATAAAGCGACATAAAACATAGGAAAAAAATTCTGAGCGTTGATAAGCCTTATATCACTTGATGAAAGAATTTCATGTAACTTAAAAAACCCTTGGATAATACTCCATCGAGATTTCATTCCTAATGAATATGTCTTAATATCATTAGAGGCAAGTTGCTCATGAAAATCATTTGGACCCCATAAATATACTATCATCGAGTTATGGCCTAGTTTTTTCATCTCAATCACAAGATTAATTAAGGAATTTTCAGCGCCACCTAACTTTGATAGACTTTCTATTACATATATAACTTTCATTATTATATTATTTAATTTTTATTTACTGTACAAAATAAGTTCTCATCAATATATATTAAAAAATGGCTTATTCACAATAATTTATTATTAGGAAAATGAATTAACCGCTTTAACAACAATCTCAACATCTTTAATAGACATATGAGGTCCAATTGGAAGACTTAAGAGTTGATTTGATATTTTTTCCGATATTTTTAAATTATGATTAAAAAATTCTTTAGAATAAATTTCTTGTTTGTGAGGGGGTATTGGATAATGTATTAAAGTTTCAATTCCTTTATTGCCTAATTTTTTTTTGATCTTATCTCTACTTTCACTTCGTATAGGAAAAATATGCCATACAGAGTCCACAAGACAAATCTTACTTGGTAAGTTTAATTGGTCATTATTAATTTCTTCTAAATACGTACTAGCTATAGATCTTCTTTGTTGGTTCCATAAATCTAAATACTTTAGTTTAACGTTTAATACAGACGCTTGAATTGAGTCGAGTCTACTATTTATTCCTTTTTCTTCATTAATATATTTTTTTCTGGAACCATAGTTACCAAGGATTCTTACCTTTTCAGCTAAATCTTTGTTATTTGTAGTTATTGCGCCGGCATCCCCGATTGCTCCAAGATTTTTGCCAGGATAAAAACTCCAAGCAACTAAATCGCCATGTGAGCCAATTTTATTATCCTTGTATGTTGCTCCATGTGCTTGAGCAGCATCTTCTACTATATATAAATCATAATTTTTAGCAATTTTTATAATTTTATCCATATCGGCAGGTTGGCCATACAGATGAACTGGAATGATTGCCTTAGTTTTTTTTGAAATGACTCTTTCTATCTTGGAAACATCAATAGAATAACTATCTATATCTGGTTCAACTGCTACTGGAACTGCTCCAAGACTACTTACAGCAAGCCATGTTGCAATAAATGTATGAGAGGGAACAATAACTTCGTCTCCTTCTTTAATATCTAGAGCCATAAGTGAAAGCTTAATAGCATCGAAGCCATTGCCAACTCCAACACAGTATTTACAATTTAAATAGTTCGCATACGAAGCCTCAAACTCATTAACTGAGTCACCTCCAATATATACTCCAGAATTTAGCGTATCAGAAATAGCGCTTTTAATTTCTTCTTGAATTGCGTTATGAGTAGTTTTTAAGTCTAAAAATTTTATGGGCATAATTTAGCCGACTAAACTTAAATATTCTTTGTAATCATGGATATAGTCATCTTCTTCATACTTTCTGGAAGCAAGAACAATACAAACACCATTATCTTCTAATGAGGATACTTCTCTCCAAATCATAGGAGAAACATATAAGCCTTTATTTGGCTTATCCAGAATAACAATCTTTGAACTCTTACCATCATCTAATTTAATTTCAAACCTACCACTTACTGCAAAAATAACTTGTTCTAATTTTTTGTGCGCGTGGATACCACGAATATGTTTAGCTTTAGTATTGTAAAGATAATAGACTCTCTCAATAGGAAAAGGCACTCCACAACCTTCCTGAAGATAAGATAGACCTCCTCTCTTATCTAAAAATGATTCAATCTCAAATATTCTACAGTTTGACAACATAAATTTTTTTATTTTTTAAAGGCTTCATATATTATAACTTCAAATATACCAATCATTTTTTTATTAAAACTACGCATCGCTAATAGAGCCTCTTAATAAGAGAAATTTTTCTATAACTAATTCAGACTTTTAGAGTTTAGATTAATAGTTGATAGGGAATAATTAATTACTCACAAAATTTTCAAACTCAGCAAGCCTGCATTGTATTGTAAAGTTTTTTTCTACTATATTTCTACCCTTTAATCCCATTTCACCTCTCAGCTTTGGCTGAGAATAGATCATATAAAAAAAATTGAACCAATCACCTGAATTTTTTGCAACAAAGCCATTATTATAATTATTGATTATTTCAGCGTTCATACCAATATCACTTGCAACAACCGGCAAAAAAGAAGCCATATATTGAATTAATTTGAATGCACATTTGCCTTTTTCCCAAGGATTATCATAAAGAGGCATAACACCTACATCAAAAACTTTAAGCGCCTCTTGTTCGTTTAGCTCTGACCATGGAATAGAGATAATTTCAACATTATCTATTGATATTTCATAATTACAATCAGCCCCTACAAGATAAAGCAAAATAGGAATTTTTAAACCAAGCCTTGCTAAAGGCTCCTTGATTATTTCCAAGTATTTTGTTGTAGAAGGAGAACCAATCCACCCTATAGTGAAGTTTTTATTTTTCTTATAGCTAGGTGGATTACTAGGATACTTGTCAAGGTCAATAACTGTTGGTAGTTTCAATATCCTCTTTGTCCCAGCATTTTGAGCATAATTTAGTATGTATTGGTTACCTGCAATTACGCCTGCCGACATTTTCATTAAATATTTTATCTTCCTAGATAAAAATAATTTTATATATAAATTATCTGATAAATCATAATTATGAAATATTGCATCATCATAATCAAAATAAATATTTTTGTTCGATTTAAATAATACCCATTCAACTAATGGAGGTACATAAGGAAATAATTCTAAATGAATTATAATTACTTCATACTTTTTCAACTTAAACAAAAAAAAGAGTCTTTTAAGACAAAGATAAAATATATAAAATATACTAATTGACTTACTTTTAAACCTCTTCTCCAAATACTTATTACTAAATAAAGACTGAACTTCTACATTCAATATTGGTGAGTCAATTTTATCTTTATATTGATAAGCCCTCAGACGGGAGCTGGCTGCAAGATTTCCATACTTAGTTAGAAAAATTATATTTTTTACCCTCTTTTCATTCATAGATTTATCTAGCAACATAAGCTATACTTTTAAAAAACCAAAATATTATAGTTTTAAATAGAAGAATCTTTTTTTATTCCAACTACACACCAGTATGGAGCTTCTTCAGAAAATTGAATCTGGGTTAAACCAGAATCAACCATCATTTTTTTAATTTGTTCTTTACTAAATCTCTGTTCTAAGGGCGTACCAAAACGATCCCTAGCATCAGTTCGCATAGTATAAAAACTCTTATTACGATAATAATATAAAGGCATGTGTTTACTATTAATTCCTATAAATTCAATTAACAAAGATAATCTCGCAAGAGTGAGGTAAATTGTTAAAGCGATCAGGTCAGTAATACGCCTTTTAATTGACTCTGGGAGAATGTAAATAAACCTTCTTAAAACATCCGATATATTCCATAGCAAGCGATACCATAATGAGCGATTGTCAAACGAATAGTATAGATATAAGAGGAATGGAGCTCCAGTTTTTAATTTATTAACACATGATTTTAGAGCAGAAAAGGTGTCTGGGATATGGTGCAGTACACCCAGCGAATAACCAAAATCTTGTGAATTATCTGGCAAAGGTATTAAATCTACACTTGCTAATAAAAAACCCACATTTTTTTTAAGTGAAAGATTTGTCTTAGCAACATCTAAAGCCTTTTCACTAGGATCAATACAATCAAGATGTCCAACTTTGTCTGCTACTAGCATTGCCCACCTCCCACTTCCACATCCTAAATCAAAACCTTTTGAATTTTCAGGTAATATATCCCAAGGAAAAATTTTAAAGTAGTCATTAAATATGACTTCTCTTTCATCATCTTCAAGAGATGACTGATCAAAGTATTCCCATTCATCTCCGAAACCTAAAATAGTTGCCTTGTGAAGATTAGAAGAATTACTTACATCATGATTAACCCCAGAATAAAAACCTTTGAAAAAACCAACAACGGGGCCAAGACTAACTGTTTTGAAACAAGAGTAAATAGCTTCAAAAAATAAGCCAACTATTAACCATAAAACAGAGAGAAAAGCATATTTTTTATCTCTATTTTTTTTATAAAGAAGAATAAATTCATTTGTTTTTCTCATCCAACGAGGTTTCAAAACATCTCTATTGATATTAGACATATAATGCTCTAAAAAAATATTTGTAGCTATAACAAAACGATTAGTGCCAAAAAAATCAGAAGCTCTTATTGAGAAATCAATATCTTCACAATAAAAAAAATTATTATGTAAATCATATTCTATTGATTTAAAAACTTCTCGCCTATATGATGATATCCCACCGCTAAGGTGGGTAGAATTTATTAAGTTGCCACTACCATCAGAGTCTATATATTTAATAACATCAACTCTATTATCATAAAAAAAACCTCGATGGAAAAGCTTAAATATAACTTCATAAAATACACTTCTACGAATATTACTCACTATGCCACAGCAACCTAGAATATGCTCATTTTTATCAAAAATACTAATAGTATTTTTTAAATAATTTTTATCCAAAAACACATCATCTTCAAGGAAGCTAATAATTTCCCCATTTGATTTTTTTACAGCATGGTTTTTTGCAGATACTAATCCTTTAATAGATTTGTCATGAATATAAATTAATTTAGTTGTGGGTTTTAATTTGGAAAATAAATCCTTAACTTCATTATTTGATTTTGAATCAATACTCTGATCAACAATAATTAATTCGTATGGTAATAGGCTTTGATCTAATATTGATCTTACTGCTTCAACAAGATCATAAGGCCTATCCAAAGTAGGAATAACCACAGATAACTTTAAATTTTTACTCATAGGATAGATATTTATTAGTTTAAAAAAATGCCAATAAGTGGCTTGATATTTAAATTGCTATACTTATTACTACGATATTTTAATATTTTTTTAATTCGTATATTATGTTTATCGCTATTCGAAACTTTAAGAATATCAAAGAAATGATTTGTATCGCAAAAGTTTGACCTTATATCAGCAATATCAAATAATGGATCGATAGTCATAGGTTTTTTTATTACCAAAAAATAGGTAGTTTTATGTAATTTAGGATTGGGACTATTTAAACATGATCACAGGGATCACATAAATCCTTATATTCTTTTTCTTTTATTTTTTAATACATAGTTCTCTATATTTTTCTTGTTTTTTTAGAGTGGTAAGTTGCATATTAAGATTGGGCACCACTCTCCCTAATGTTTCAAGTAATTTAAGATTAGATAGACTCATGTCTTTTGGTCGCAATACAGATTTTAGTTGCTCTTTATATACAATTGATTTAATTAATGAAGAATTCAGTCCAAAACAATTCGCAACTTTTAAACCAAAGTCATATTTAGAAAGTCTTTCACTTCCTACAATATGGAATATGCCGTAATGATTATTCTTTAAAAGTTTATTTATGCATAATACTAGCTCATCAATAATTATAGGCGAATAGAATATATCTGAATATAAATTAACTTTATTGTTATTTCTCAAATTACTTAGAATAAAGTCACTAAATGAATGCCGATAATCAGTGCCCCAACCAAAAAAATTCGTTCTGATAATTAATGAAGTTGGATTTTTATTTTGAACTTCAACCTCAGCCTGGTATTTAGTTATTGCGTAATTATTTAGAGGCACAGGCGTGGTAGATTCAGAACTAAATTGGTCTTTTCCAGAAAAAATATGATCACTTGAAATATGCACTAGCTTTATGTTTAATTCCTCACATACAATAGCAATATTTGAAGCTGAAACTGTATTAACACTCTTAGCTTTTTTAAAGTTTTTTTCACAATCTTCTACACTAGTAATAGCTGCCGTATTAACAACGATTTCGGGATTAATTCTATTAAAATCTGATTGCAAACTCTTTATAGAGTCTATTGAAACTCTCTCTGTTTCAACGTCATCGATAGATATAATTCTATTATGAAGACCCAAGACCACTTTAAAATCGTCACGGACTAAGCAAGCCCAATTTATTGCTAGTAATCCAGAACCACCAATAATTAATAGTTTTTTTTTCATAAAGGTATTGTTAATTTTCTATCATAACTAATCATAATTTTTTATATTAATTAAAGCCTACCTAACTCTTTTTAAATATCCATCTGGAGCTACAGTAATTAGTAATTTATTCTCAATACTCTTATCGATTTCAAAACCTGAGTTACTCTTAAGATATTCCCATACAGCTGTTTTTGGATTATTACCAGGTCCCCATGGTCGATCCGGAAATGAATTTAGTGGCAAATCCTCCACGATTGTATCAAACACAATACAAAAACTGTCAATTGAAGTAAGCCCTGCATATGCCTCTAATTCAGCTAAAACATGTTCATGAGTATGATTTGAATCTAAAAACACAAGTATAGTTTCATAGTTATTTGCAATAATTTTAACTTGCTCGATTATTTCTGAAGAAATACTTGAGCCTTGAATCATCTGAATCCGGCTTGACAAGTAATGTTTTTCAATTTCAATTTTATTATGTTCTCGTATATCTATATCAATTCCTAATACTTTTCTTTTGGATTGATTTGGATTCATAGTTTGTCCAGACTCTATTGCTTCCATCATATCAATCTGAGCTAGCATAGAGGCACTTAAAATTAAAGAACCACCATGAGCAATCCCTGTTTCTATTATTAAATCAGGCTTAACATCCCAAATTATCTCTTGAATAGCAACCATATCTTGAGGGTACTGAATAATTGGCCGACCTAAACAACTAAAATGATATGGATACTTTTTCCTAAAAGAATCAGTTAGCCATTTTTTGGTACTTTCAAGCAGGAGCTCGTCTTCACCTTGAGATAATATTTCTTCAGTACATTCCTGCTTAAAAATTTTCTGCTCATTCATTTAAATTTCTCCGATAGATCTTTTTATTTAGTTGATTAAATATCTGACACATAAGAATTTTAATAATTTTTTACAACAAAACACTTATTAATCAAATATATTTTTTTTTACTACTTTTTCTAACCCTTCATCTAAAGTGTATTCAGGCTTCCAGCCTAAAGACTTTAATTTAAAATTTTCTCCTACTAAAAGACTTGGCTCACCTGGCCGATCAGTAGTCAAATCTAAAATAGTTTTTGGATTTACATTAAGAAGTGTTGCAATTTTATAGACAACATCAATTATTTGAACAGGCTTTCCACTAGATACATTAAAAATACCAGTTTTCTCCGATAACAATAGAAATATAAATGCTTCCGCAACATCAAATGCATACAATAAATCACGATATTGACTACTATTTACTCCAAATGGTGGTCTTTCACCTCGAAAAACAGAAACCAATGAAGGGATTAATCGATGTGGATGCTCTTCTTTACCATATGGGAAAAATATTCGCCCCCAAACACAAGGAACATTATTTTTTCCACAAATTGACAGAACCAATTTGCGAGTTTTATCTTTAGCTTGGCCATATAAGGTCTCAGGCTTAATTAGAGTGGTCTCTTCACTACAATACCCATGTGTCCAATCATATTCTGCACATGTTCCAGCCGCTATAACACCCTGCCCTCCTGAGTTACAAAAAGCCTCTACTAACTTTAATGTGGCTTCTGCCCATTTATCGTTTAAGGGTGATGTCCAATATTTTCCATGCTCTGCATACCAAGCTAAGTGAATAAGATGAGTGGCTTGAGCTGTTCGAAGCATCTGATCAAAACTTTTAATTAGAAGCAAGTCAGCATTTATATGCTCATTATTTATATTAGGAGCGTTTCTGCCAACAGTTACAAAGTCTATACCTTTAATAATTAATCTTTCAGCAACATACTTTCCTATAAACCCAGTTGCCCCTGTTAAAAGAATTTTCATCTGCTTATCAAGTTAGATAATTTTTAACTCTGGGATTAAAATTACAAATTCTCCACCCCATTCTTTAATAAATTCTAACTCCAAGATTATTTCATCTTTTAAATTCCAAGGAAAAATAATTATATAATCTGGTTTTGTTATTAAAATATTTTTTATATCAATAATAGGCACTCGACTTCCAGGCATAAACTTGCCTTTTTTTGCAGGACTTTTATCAACAACATAAGAAACAATATCTTCTCGGATTCCAGAAAAATTCATCATAGTATTTCCTTTTGCAGCAGCGCCATATCCAACTATTTGCTTACCTTCTTTTTTTGCTTGAAGAGCAAATGTAAGAAACTCTATTTTGACTTTTTCTACTCTATGTTGAAAACCTTTATAAAAATTAATATCACTCATTCCTAGTTTATCTTCTTTCCTTTTTAGTATTGCGACCACTTCAGATTTTATATTCACTCCCAAGTCGCTTCTTTGCGCATAAATTCTTAAACTCCCACCATGAGTTGGTAATTCTTCAACATCAAAAATAGATAACCCATTCACTTCAAATATTTTTTGTACTGATGTTAAAGAGAGGTAAGAATAATGCTCATGATAAATTGTGTCAAATTGATTCAACTCTACTAGATTTAAAAGATGAGGAAACTCAAAAGTTGCAATACCATTTGGCTTTAAAAGAATCGATATTCCTTTTACAAAGTCATTTATATCTGGAACATGTGCAAGCACATTATTTGAAGTAATTAAATCAGATTGTCGCCCTTCTCTTAAAAGCTCATTTGCCTTTTTAACAGAAAAAAACTCTTCAATCACATCAATACCTTTATTTCTTGCTGCTTCAGCAGTACTTTGGGTTGGTTCAATTCCATAACAAGGAATACCTTTATCTTTCACATATTGAAGTAAATACCCATCATTCGCAGCTATTTCAACTACTAAACTTTCACTATTAATATTAAACCTTGAGGTAACATTTTCTACATAATCCTTAGCATGTTTAAGCCAGGTCGATGAAAACGAACTAAAGTAGGCATAATCTTCAGAAAACATTTCACTAACACCCACAAAGTCCTCTGTCTGAACTAACCAACAATTATCACAAACTAAAACTTTAAGCGGATACCATTTTTCTGGCTCATTAATGGTTTTCTTTGTAAGATAGGAGTTTGATGGAGGAGAACTACTTAAATCAACAAATGTATGCTGTAAGTCGAAAGCACAATGTCTACATTTCATATAATTAAACCTTTAATTATTTATCAATTAGTGGGCTATTTCGATCACGATCTGACATTTCTGAAACCTCAAGTGGCCAAGAAATATTTATTTTTGGATCAAAAGCATTTAATATTCCCTCTGTATCTTTTGCATAAAGCTCTGAGTGAATGTAAAGTAATTCACAATTATTTGTTAAGGTTTGAAAGCCATGAGCGAAGCCCTCAGGTATATATAAACTAGTGCCTTTATCAGCAGATAATATTTCACCATACCATTGTAAAAAAGTTGGTGAGTCTTTACGAATATCAACTACTACATCAAAAACTTTACCTTTTATACATCTTACTATTTTTATCTCTTGAAATGGCTTATTTTGAAAATGCATGCCTCGTAATGAGCCTTTTTTCTTAGTAAATGAGTGATTCATTTGTTTTATTGAGTGATCAAAACCAATTTTTTTATACTCTTCTTCACAAAAAAAACGACTAAAAAAACCTCTATCGTCTTCTATGAGAGATCTTTCAATAATATAGAGCCCCTCTATTTTTGATTTTAAAAATTTAAAGTGCTGACTCATACGAAATATATTTTTCAATTTGTTCTAATGTAAATTTATTCATATTCTCATTATTATAAAATGCTTTATACCACCTCACTGTTTCAACTAATGCTTTATCAAGTGTCCATATTGAATTCCATTTAAGAATATTTTGTGCTTTAGTACAGTTTAATTTCAGATAGTTCGCTTCATAAGGATGCTCTCCATTATCATGCCCCCATTCAGCATCGTCACCCCAAGACTCAACAATAATATCTGCGAGCACTGAAACTGGCTGAGTATCTTCCTGTTTAGGTCCAAAATTCCAGGCACCAGAAAATGCATCAGGATTATTAATTAACTGCTGGCAAAGCATTAAATAACCAAATAAAGGCTCTAAAACGTGTTGCCATGGCCTAATTGAATTTGGATTTCGAATTAATAACTTCTCTTTATTGGCAAATGCATTCATTGCATCAGGAATAATTCGATTTTTAGCCCAATCACCCCCTCCTATTACATTTCCTGCTCTTGCAGTTGCTATTGCCACCCCTGAATCATTAAAGAATGATTTCCGATAGGATGCTGAAACCAACTCCGAACAACCTTTACTTGAGCTGTATGGGTCATGCCCTCCCATTGGGTCATTTTCTTGATAACCCAACAATTGCTCCGTATTTTCATAACATTTATCTGTAGTTACATTTAGCACTGCTTTAACTGAAGCACAACTTCTAACTGCCTCAAACATATTTACTACGCCCATAACATTAGTTGAATAAGTACTTATAGGGTCTAAATATGAATCAATAACTAATGGTTGTGCAGCAAGATGTATCACAATCGATGGCTCTGCTAATTGCATAGCCTTTTTAAAAGAATCCAAATGACGAATATCAGAAAAAGTGTTACTCAATAAAGAATGGCTTACTGAGGTCTGAGTATAGAAAGATTGGTCTTCATTTGGAGGCAAGGCGTAACCATTAACATGTGCTCCTAGATTTTTTAACCAATGCGATAGCCACCCTCCCTTAAAACCAGTATGTCCAGTTATAAAAACTTTACGATCTTTCCAAAATAATGGATCAATCACCAAACTTTCCAAGGCGCATTGCCATTATTCCACAGATGCTCTAAATAGTTTTTTTCTCTTAGTGTATCCATTGGCTGCCAAAAGCTATCATGCTTATATGATGCTAATTCACTATCATTTGCTAAACCAACTAAAGGTCCAGCTTCCCAGCTAATTGTGTTGTCTTTGATGCGGTCAATAACTTTTGGTGAAAGCACAAAGTAACCACCATTTACCCAACTACCATCACCATCAGGTTTTTCTTGAAAATTAATAACCATATTATCAATGATTTTTAGAGCACCAAACCTTCCTGGAGGCCTAACTGCAGTCATTGTTGCTTGCTTACCATGGGAACGATGAAAATTTATCAATGAAGTAATATCGACATCACTTACTCCATCGCCGTAAGTAAAACAAAATGCCTCTTCATCTTTTACATAGTCATAAACAGCTTTAAGTCGACCTCCAGTCATAGTATTTTCACCAGTATCAATTAAAGTCACAGTCCAAGGCTCGGCATCATTTTGATGAACAGTCATTTCATTATTTTTCATACTAAATGTTACATCTGACATATGAAGAAAATAGTTAGCAAAATATTCTTTAATAATATAACCTTTGTATCCACAACAAATAACAAAATCATTTACATTGTGCGCTGAAAAAGTTTTCATAATATGCCAAAGAATTGGCTTATTCCCTATTTCAATCATCGGTTTTGGTTTAATGCTTGTCTCTTCACTTAAGCGTGTTCCAAGGCCTCCCGCTAAAATTACTGCTTTCATAGATTAATACTCCTAATTATTTGATAAGCTTGAAAAAATTAAACAGCAGCATATTTTCATAGACACCTTAAAATTGGCATGGAGCCCTCTAGGTTATTGGTATGGAAAAATCTCACCTTCATAACATTTTTAAAGACCTCTTCTTAATATTCTACAATGGCGATCTATATTACCTTTCAATATCCTTGTAGGAACCAATTTCTTCAAGATTACCATTATCCAATTTTACAATATTTGTACAATTCTTAAGAGTTGTTAGTCGGTGAGCAATAATAATAACAGTTATATCTTTACTAAGATTATTAATAGATTCCATAACTTCATTCTCAGTTGTATCATCTAGAGCACTAGTTGCCTCATCTAAAATAATGACATCTGCATTTTTATATAAAGCTCGTGCAATACCAATACGCTGTTGCTGGCCTCCCGATAACTTTACACCTCTTTCTCCAACACGATTTTGATATTTTTTAGGCCAAGATTCAATAGTAGTAGCGATTTGCGCTTGTTCGGCTGCAAACTGGACTCGTTCAGAGTCAATATTTTTTCTCTCTATGCCAAATGCAATATTCTCTTCTATACTTGCATCTGATAGATAAATATGTTGGGGTACATGTGCAATATGGGCCTGCCAACCTCGATTATTTTCAATCTTTAATGGCACACCATCTATCTCAATAGTTCCATTAGATGGCTCTAATAATCCCATAATGACATCTATTAAGGTGCTTTTACCACTCCCAGTGGGGCCAATAAACCCAACATGCGAGCCTTTTTTAATATTCAAATTTATTTGTTTTAATATATCTGGTGTGTCTTGACTATAGCGAAAAAACAATTTTTTTATACTAATATTATGATTAAAGGGAAGAATTAATGAAGATGGTTTATCAGCATGATATGGTAAGGTTTTTTCTAAAAGTTCAAGTATGTCTACTAAAGATGTATGGTGGCCTTTAATAATGGCCCAAGAAGAATAAGTATTTTGAATCATAGGAAGTAATCTCTGTGCTCCAATAGCCACTGCACCTAAAATCGGTATCATAGATGTAATCCCTCCTGGGCCCTGAACTAGTACATATGCAAATATTGCTATTCCTGACATACCCAGAGCCTCTAGAAGAAAACGAGGTGATCCAGCTATAATAATATTATTAGCTTGGGCTGTTCTAAGAGCACGATCTGAGTTACGATATATCTTAGTATAAATCTCTTGGGTGCCATCAATAATAACGTCACGAATTCCACCCAAGCCCTCTTGGAGAGCTTTTACGAGATTTGTAGTTTCTGAAGAAATCACTTCACTTTCTCTACTTAGCTGTTTACGCTTAACAAAAACTATAATGCTATAAATGAAGACCAAAATCCCAAATAATAGAAATGCTACTAAAGCATCAACTAATATTAATGCCCCAATTATTGCAATCATGACAATACTTGAATTTAACATGACTAAGGATGGCATAATAATTGAATAAACTACTAAATCAGATTTACTAGATGTACCAGTAATTAGCTCACTACTATTTCGGCTGCAATGAAAAGAATATGGCTGGTAAAGAATACGACGATATATACCTACGCTAAGGTCGGCACCAGAAGCTAATGAAATTCTTGTACTTAACCAAAGAAGGATTAAGCGCATTGAACTGGAAAAAAGCACTGTCAGACAAAAAGCTATAGTAATTGGAAGTAAAAGTTCTGAGGGGTTAGAAAATCCAAAGAGTTGAAAGAGGGGCTGTAATGTTTCATTCTGAAAAATTTTTTCAGGTGCAACCAAAATGCCTAGGAACGGAATAACAATACCAATGCTAACTACTTCTAAAAAAGACCCTAGAATCATTAAGAGTGTCAGCAAAAAAAACTGAATACGTCGACGTTTAGTTAATGCACTCCATAACTTTTTAATTGAGCTAGTTATAGAAACTTTCACGATTTGTGAATTTTTTTTAGAAATCGACTTAATATAAATTGCAAACGACCTAAAGGACTCTGAATAAATGACCTTCCACCCAGATTGAATTTATTAGTCATTTCAATAGTTTCTTGTGAAGGTACGTTATAAATTTGAGTCATATATGAGTCATTAACTTGATTAACATCATAAAATTTTTCTTTAAATATACTTTTAAAATTTTTCATATTAATAGGCTCAAAATCTAATGTAAATAAACTCCAATCGGACTCCTTTAAATCTTTTAAAGAAGCCATTTTTCCTTTTGAATTTAAAAACATTATTCCATAGTATGGGTCAATTATCGACCAATTACCATTAAGTTCAAAATAAGTTAGTGCATTATCATTTATTGACTCTAAGAAGAAAGAATTAATTCCTGCATAAACTAACATTACAGAAAGTAAGTCAGAAAATTGGTCCTCTATCCCCATACGTCTTTCAAAAATTGTTAGCGGATGACTATCAACAACATCCAACTCTTTTGGAAGCTTCTGTATATTTTTGGTTATCCATTTTGATATGTAAATAACTTTTTCTTGATCATTTTGACTATTTTTAGTTATCCGACTAACTAAAGAACCATAATTTAAATGTCTTCCATAAAAGTTATACAACTTTAAATAAAGTGGGACCTGATACTCTGAAACTTTAAAATTAATACCTATTAGCTGAATTGAGGGTTTATTTAAAACAATTAAAATAGAAATTAAAATAAGCGTTAGGAAAAAAAACTTCAGTTTTATTCTTGATTTCAATCTAAATAATTCTTAGTTTGACAAAGATTTTACATACCATTCTAGAGCCTCATTTAAACCATCATGAATATTGTGAGTTGGGTCATAATTAAGCAATAACCTAGCTTTACTGATATCTGCTAAGGAATGCCTAACATCACCAATTCTAAAATCTTGATAAATTGGGCTCTTGCTTTTTAAGTTATTTAGTCTTTGCTTTAAACCACCTTCAATAATTTGATGGAGTTTGTTTAAACTTGTAGAATCACCAAAAGCAACATTATAAATCTGGTCAATAGCATCTTCATTGTCGGTAGTTGCAGCCAGCAAGTTTATCTGAACTGTATTATCAATATAGCAAAAATCTCTACTTGTTTTTCCATCACCATTAATAAATAGGTCTTCATTATTTATAATTGCTGAAACCCATTTAGGGATCACAGCTGCATAGGCACCATTTGGACTTTGTCTTTTACCAAAAACGTTAAAATACCTAAGTCCAATGGCTTTGAAGCCATAGGTTTTAGCGAAAACACTTGCATAAAGCTCGTTAACCAATTTTGTTACAGCGTATGGGCTAAGAGTATTACCAATTTTATCTTCAACTTTAGGAAGGTCAGGATGATCACCATAAGAGGAGCTAGAAGCTGCATAAATAAACCTCTTAACCTTCGCTTCTTTACTAGCAACTAAGATATTTAGAAAACCATCTATATTAGTACTATTAGTGTTTATGGGATTTTCGATTGACCTTGGAACTGAGCCTAATGCTGCCTGATGAAGCACATAATCAACATTGATACATGCATTTTGACAATGTTTTAAATTTCGAATATCTCCATCTATCAATTTAAAATTGGCCCTTAAAGACTTACCAGTTGATTTTTCAGCATCTTTTATAGCTTCATCAATATTGCTTTGATAACCAGTTTCAAAATTATCCAATCCAATAATTTTTTGATTCAAAATCAAAAGCTTTTCTAGGAGGTTTGAACCTATAAAGCCTGCAACACCAGTAATCAACCAAGTACTCTGATTATTCATTAGATAATTTTGTAACTCTTCATACTTCTTCATTTACAGTCTTCCATCTGTTTCATTTGCTTTAAGTAAGTATTTAATATCATAAATCACATTATTATCCTTACCAAATGCTCTAATTTTTTCTGGCGACAAGGCTTTAAACTCATCATGAGCAACAGCCAAAACAACTGCATCATATTTTCCATTGATAGGAGACTTAATTGGCCTTACTCCATACTCTTCAAAAGATTCTTCTTTATCAACCCATGGGTCAAAGACATCTACACTACAATTAAAAGCTTGAAATGCACTAATTAAATCAACTACTCGCGTATTTCTTATATCTGGGCAGTTTTCTTTGAAAGTTAAACCCATAATTAATATTTGAGCCCCATCGATAATGATATCTTTCTTTATCATTAACTTAGCCACTTGATCTACTACATAGAAACCCATATTATCATTAATTTTTCGACCGGCAAGTATCATTTCAGGCTTGTAACCAACTTCAAGCGCTTTGTGAGTTAAATAATATGGATCAACACCAATACAATGGCCACCAACCATACCTGGCTTAAAGGGAAGAAAGTTCCATTTTGTACCTGCAGCCTCTAAAACTGACTCAGTATCAACTCCTAGTTTATTAAAGATAAGAGCCAGTTCATTAATAAGGGCAATATTTACATCTCTTTGAGTATTTTCAATAACTTTTGCAGCTTCGGCTACTTTAATACTTTTAGCGCAATGGGTACCTGCCGTAATAATCTCTCTATAGAGCTGGTCAACCTCAATTGCAATTTCATTAGTAGAGCCAGAGGTAATCTTTTTAATTGAAGTCAATCGGTGTTCTTTATCTCCTGGATTAATACGCTCAGGTGAGTAACCACAAAAAAAGTCCTGATTAAACTTTAAGTTTGATTTTTTTTCAAGAATAGGAACGCATATTTCTTCAGTTGCCCCTGGGTATACAGTTGACTCATAAATGACAATATCTCCCTTTTTAAGAACCTTTCCAATCGTTTCACATGCTTTTTTTAAAGGAAGAAGGTTTGGCTTATTATGCTCATCAATTGGAGTTGGAACAGTAACGATATAAATCTCACAATCTTTAATATCATTTGAATGAGTTGTAAAATTTAAATGAAGCGCATCATTAAGCTCTTTCTTGGAAATCTCAAGGGTCAGGTCAACACCTTTTTTTAGCTCATTAATTCTTTTCTGATTGACGTCAAAACCTAATACCTGACGCTTTTTACCAAACTCAACAGCAAGAGGAAGACCGACATAACCAAGGCCAATTAAACAGATTTTTTTAATTTTCATTATCTGTTATAAATTAATAGTTTAAATATAAAAGTTTCCGGTAAGTAGGCTTTATTTTTGAAAGCCAACAGGTGTTAATATTTTAATATTTTAATATTTTAATATTTTAATATTTCACTATAAATT
>Ga0209816_1000971_pt1 | contig 21693 bp, 17 predicted proteins | sample CoawatmetaG01DNA_FD_187509 | JGI IMG/M metagenome (GOLD analysis project Ga0209816, IMG submission 187509) | Marine microbial communities from the West Antarctic Peninsula - Coastal water metaG017-DNA (SPAdes) (version 2) | ecosystem: Environmental > Aquatic > Marine > Coastal ...
TTTTCAATCTTGATTATGAGAACTTTGAATCCACTGACTACTCAAATGTGGATAGTGTTACGTTTGATGTAGGTCAAAATTCTGTAATAGTTACCATTGATATTATTGATGATGATATTGATGAGGGAGATGAGGACTTTATGTTTTCTTTATCAATCGACGATGACAATTATTTATTGCTAAATAACAACTCTATAGTCAGGGTTAATGATAATGATTTTACCGTGGCGAACTACGGCACCCCAACAGACCCAACATATAACGTAGTTACTAATGATTTTCCGGATAATTATTATTCTAATTTAAATGGTTTATCTGGCCAAGATCTAATAGTTGCTGTTCAAGACATAATTTCAAATAATGAGTTAGTAAGAGCACACAGTTATTCTGATATAAAAGATATTTTAAAACAAGCTGATGTAAATCCTGAAAACAGCAATCAAGTTTGGTTAGTTTACACTGAACAGGGAAGGTCGAAGATTGATTTTCAAACTACTTCTAGTAGTACTGGTAAGTGGAATAGGGAGCATACATTCCCTAGATCAAGAGGTGGGTTCAACAGCATTAGTGCAGACTCTTATGCAGATGGAATTGATGAGTATTGGGAAACAAGTATAGATTCTCTAAGGCATGCTAATTCGGATGCTCACGCAATAAGAGCCTCAGATGGTCCTGAAAATAGTTCAAGGGGTAATAAGCATTACGGAGATTATAATGGTCCATCTGGAAACTTAAGTAGTTTCAAAGGGGATGTTGCTAGGAGTGTTTTATTTTTATCTATTAGATATAATGGATTAGAAGTTGTCGATGGTTTTCCGGAGACTGTAGGTCAATTAGGAGATCTTGAGACTATATTGTCATGGGATCAATTAGACCCAGTTGATGATTTTGAAAAAAACAGAAATAATGTAATTTATAATTGGCAAAATAACAGAAATCCTTTTATTGATTTGCCAGATTTAATAAGCTATATATGGGGAGATAACTCTGATGAAGTTTGGATCGATAATTTAAATGTTCATGAATTTAACAATGAACTTACTTTTTTTCCAAACCCAACTAATGGAAGAATATTTTTTAAGTCAGAAGTAGACAAAGTTGATATTTTTTCTTTGTTAGGGCAGAAAATAGCAAGCTATTCTAATGTCACAATATTAGATCTTAATTTAGAAAAAGGGGTATATTTGATGCGATTATATGATGGTTCTAAATCATCAAAACATAAAATAATAATCAATTAAATTTGAATCATGACTTTAGTTTGGATGTTTTTGGGTTTTTTGCTTTTAGTACTTGGAGGTGAGTTTATTGTTAGGGCATCAATTGCAATTTCTTTAAAATTTAACATTTCTAAAGTAGTTATAGGGATGACTGTTGTAGCATTTGCAACTTCACTTCCAGAACTATTAGTTAGTCTAAAGGCAGCTGTAAATGGTTCATCATCCATTGCGATAAATAATGTAATTGGATCAAATATTGCAAATATTGGTTTGGTCCTTGGATTAACAGCTATAATTGGAAATATTCCTGTAAGCAAATCTTTTTATAAGCTAGATTGGCCAGTGATGATTTTATTCTCGCTTTTATTATATTGGTTTTTATATAATGACAATCTACTGAGTAGTTTTGAAGGATTAGTACTATGTAGCTTGTTAATTATTTTTTTATTTTTTGTTATTAAATACAATGTAAATGATTCAAGCTCAGAAGAAATTATTGATGATAATTTAAACAATACCTCTGGATTTAAGATATTGATTTGGGTGATTTTCGCATCGTTCTCTTTATACTATGGTGCAGAATGGCTAGTTTATAGTGCTGTTGATTTAGCTGGTTCTATTGGGGTAAGTGAAGCTGTAATATCAGTTACAGTAATTGCTATAGGGACTAGTATTCCAGAATTGGCGACTTCAGTGATAGCCATAGCTAAAAATGAGAAAGGTATTTCAATTGGAAATTTAATTGGTTCAAATATATTTAATATTGGATCTGTTTTAGGATTGACATCTATAATTAAACCAATACTTATCACTGATTCTAGTATTTTAGACAGAGATGTTATCTGGATGTTAGTTTTCGCATTATTAGTTTTAGTTATTTCGTTAATTCCTAAAAAAAATAACATAACTAACCTAAAAGGTTTTCTTTTGGTATTTCTTTACTCGGTATTTATTCTCTCCACTTACATCAACTAAAAAAACCACACATTTCTGTATGGTTTTTTAAATAAAAAGTTATGAAAAATTTTAAAGTGCAGACTTTACTGTTTTAACAATTCTTCCTGCGATTTTGTATGGATCGCCATTTGAAGCAGGTCTTCTATCTTCTAACCATCCTTTCCATCCTTGTTCAACAGTGATTATTGGAATTCTAATAGATGCACCACGGTCAGAAACTCCATAGCTAAAGTCATGAATTGAAGCAGTCTCATGAAGTCCAGTTAAACGTTGTTCATTATACTGTCCATAAACAGCTATGTGTTCTTTTACCACTGGTCTAAATGCTTCACATACTTTTTCGTATGTTTCTTGAGATCCACATGTTCTTAGCAAAGTATTTGAAAAGTTTGCATGCATACCACTACCGTTCCAGTCACCTTTTATTGGTTTTGGGTGATAATCAATGTAATAACCATAATCCTCAGTTAAACGATCTAGTAAATATCTTGCAATCCACATTTCATCTCCTGCTAATTTTGCCCCTTTAGCGAATAATTGAAATTCCCATTGTCCACTTGCAACTTCTTGGTTAATCCCTTCAAAATTTAATCCTGCTGAAATACATAAGTCTGCATGTTGTTCAACAAAATCACGTCCATGAGTATTTCTACCACCTACTGAGCAGTAATACATCCCTTGTGGTCCTGGATATCCACCTACTGGGAACCCCAGAGGTAGTTGAGTTTGAGTATCCATTATAAAGTACTCTTGTTCAAATCCAAACCAGAAATCGTTATCATTATCATCAATTAATGCTCTTCCATTAGATTCATGTGGAGTTCCATCTGCATTTAACACCTCCGTCATAACAAGAAAACCATTTTCTCTAGCTGGATCTGGGTATACTGCTACAGGCTTTAAAAGACAGTCCGAAGAATCCCCTTTAGCTTGTTTTGTTGATGAACCATCAAATGACCATACTGGACAGTCCTCTAATTCTCCGCTAAAGTTTTCAATTACCTTGGTTTTACTACGCATGTTTTGTGTTGGCTTATAACCATCTAGCCAAATGTACTCTAGTTTTGATTTACTCATTTTTGAAAAAGATAAAGATTAAATATTTTATAATTATTTTCTATAATAACAATATTATCTGCAATGAATTAGAACAATTAATGAAAATTATCTAGTAATTATTATATAATCATCGTAATAATATTATTAAAAAAACAAAATTACTTTTTTTAATCCCTATTTTATTCTTTTTGTTAATAAAATCTCTTTTTTTTTAATAAATAATATTTATGAATCATAATACTCTTTTTATTATTTTAAACTGTATTAGTTTAATATTTTTGTTATATAAATATTTTTAACACTATGACTGACAATAAATCAAATAATAGATATGATTTAAGAGGTGTTTCTGCTTCTAAGGAAGATGTGCATGCTGCTATTAAAAATATTGACAAAGGATTATTTCCAAAAGCTTTTTGTAAAGTAGTTCCAGATTACCTAACCAACGATGATGATTACTGCATTGTAATGCATGCCGATGGAGCTGGCACAAAAAGTTCACTTGCCTACATGTATTGGAAAGAAACAGGAGATTTTTCTGTTTGGAAAGGAATAGCTCAAGATGCACTGATTATGAATATCGATGATTTACTATGTATTGGTGCAACAGATAATATAATGCTATCCTCTACTATTGGTAGAAATAAGAATTTAATTCCTGGAAGTGTAATCTCTTCAATAATCAATGGAACTGAAGAAATAATTAAAGATTTAAAAAGTCACGGAATAGGGATTTATTCAACCGGTGGAGAAACAGCTGATGTTGGAGATTTAGTTAGAACTATAATTGTCGATTCTACTGTAACGGCTAGAATAAAAAGATCAGATGTTATTGATAATTCGAATATTGTTGATGGAAATGTAATTGTTGGTCTTTCTTCTTTTGGCCAATCGACTTATGAAAAAGAATATAACGGAGGTATGGGTAGTAACGGTTTAACATCAGCTAGGCACGATGTATTTGCTAAATATTTATCTGAAAAATACCCGGAGAGTTTTGATGATTCTATACCTAGTGATTTAATATATTCAGGTAAAATTAAATTAGATCAAAAAATTGATGGCTCACCCCTTGACGCAGGTAAATTAGTATTATCTCCAACGAGAACTTATGCTCCTGTAATTAAAGAAGTTTTATCAAAAATTGATAAATCTAGTATCTGTGGAATGGTTCATTGTAGTGGAGGTGCACAAACTAAAATACTTCACTTTCTAAATGATAATTTACATGTAGTGAAAGACAATATGTTTGATGTGCCAGTTTTATTTGAATTAATTCAAAATCAATCAAATACTTCTTGGCAGGAAATGTATAAAGTTTTTAATTGTGGTCACAGAATGGAGTTGTATGTTAACCCTGATGTTGCGAATAGAATTATACAGATATCAGAAAGCTTCAATATAGAAGCTAAAATAATTGGTAGAGTTGAAAAATCAACAGAAAAGAAATTGACTATAAGTTCAAAATATGGTGAATTTATTTACAAATAACTACTAACCTTTTTCAATTAATATAAATTATTAATTGTTGTATTTTTACATTTCAAATTAAATAATGTTACAGAAAATAAATATAGTAAATCAAAGATTTGACGAGTTAAATGATCTTATAATACAACCAGATATTATATCTGATCAAAAAAAATATGTTAAATTAACAAAGGAGTATAAAGACATAAAGACCATCGTTGAAATTGGTGAAATTTATAAGTCACTTTTAGATAATAGGTCTGAGGCTGAAGAAATAATTTCTAATGAAAAGGATGTAGAAATGATTGAGATGGCTAAGCTTCAATTGGAAGAAGCTAAAAAAGAAATCCCTAAAATTGAAGAAGAAATTAAAGTTCTTCTTATTCCTAAAGATCCAGAAGATGCTAAAAATGTTGTAGTTGAATTAAGAGCTGGAGCTGGAGGAGATGAAGCTAGTATATTTGCTGGTGATTTATATAGAATGTATACTAAGTATTGTGAAGGAAAGGGTTGGAAAATTAATTTAGTGGATTATAACGAGGGTACATCAGGTGGATATAAAGAAATTATTTTTGAAGTTTCTGGAACAGAAGTTTACGGTACATTAAAGTTTGAAGCCGGTGTTCACAGGGTGCAAAGAGTTCCTCAAACAGAAACTCAGGGTAGAGTTCACACAAGTGCTGCATCTGTTATTGTATTGCCAGAAGCGGAAGAGTTTGAAGTAGAATTGGATATGCAAGATGTAAGAATTGAGAGAACAACTTCAACAGGTCCTGGAGGTCAATCTGTTAATACAACCTATTCAGCAATAAAACTACACCACGAACCTACTGGTATGATAGTTAGTTGTCAGGATCAGAAATCATCTCATAAAAATTTAGAAAAAGCTTTAAAGGTTTTAAGATCTAGATTGTATGAAATTGAATTAGCAAAAAAACAAGCTGCAGATTCTGCAAAAAGAAAAAGTATGGTTTCTTCTGGAGATAGAAGTGCGAAAATAAGGACTTATAACTATTCTCAAGGAAGAGTTACAGACCATAGAATAGGTTTGACTTTATACGATTTGTCTAATATTATAAACGGAGATATTCAAAAACTAGTTGATGAACTAATGTTGGCAGAAAACACAGAAATATTAAAAGCTAGTAACGAAAATATTTAAATGAAAAAAGAAGATTTATTAAGCCAGATAATAAGTAAAAAATCTTTCTTGTGTATTGGCCTTGATACAGATATAAATAAAATACCAAAATTTTTATTAGACTCTGATGATCCTATTTTTGATTTTAACAAAAAAGTAATTGATGCTACTAATAAGTATTGTGTAGCGTACAAACCCAATATTGCATTTTATGAATCCCAGGGTCTATCTGGATGGAAAGCCTTAGAGAAAACAATTAATTATATAAACTCTAAATATCCTGAAATATTCACTATTGCTGATGCAAAGAGAGGGGATATTGGTAATACAAGCTCTATGTATGCAAAAGCATATTTTGAAACTCTTAATTTTGATAGTATCACAATTAGTCCTTATATGGGTAAGGATTCTGTGGAGCCATTTTTAGAATATAAAAATAAACATACTATTCTTTTAGCGTTAACATCTAATGTTGGTGCATTCGATTTTCAAACTAAAAAGATAGGTGACAAACCCAATAAGCTTTATGAAGAGGTTATTAAAACAAGTACCAGTTGGAAAAACTCTAATCAATTAATGTATGTAGTAGGAGCAACCAAGTCAAGTTATTTAAAAGATATCAGAAAAATAGTCCCAAATAATTTTCTATTAATTCCTGGAGTAGGGGCACAAGGAGGTGATTTAAAAGAAGTTTGTGATAATGGCTTGAATAATGAAGTTGGACTTTTAATCAATTCATCTAGGTCTATTATTTATGCTTCTAATGACAATAATTTTGATGTTAATGCTGCTAAAAATGCTCAAGAAATCCAATCTAAAATGGAAGCTATTTTAACTAGTAAAGGATTTATTTAATTAATTGTTTTGAAAAAAAATTTATATATATTTCTTTTTACCCTTCTTAACTTTTACTCTTGTGTAAAGCAGGATCAAACAGTCAAGTCTGATCAGTTTATTACAGTTCTTGGAACAATACAAGACGCTGGATACCCTCAAATTGGTTGTGAAAGAGATTGTTGTAATAAATTATTTTCTGATAATAAAACTAATTATGTTACAAGTATTGGTGTTACTGATTTAAATAATAACAAGAACTTCTTATTCGAAGCAACTCCTGATATTGGAGAACAAATAAAAAAATTGAATCATAATTTAAATAAAGATTTAATTATAGATGGTATTTTCCTTACCCATGCACACATCGGCCACTACTCTGGTTTAATGTATTTTGGAAGAGAAGCACTAGGTGGATTTAAAATCCCTGTATTTGCAATGCCTAGAATGCTGTTATTTTTAAAAAATAACGGCCCCTGGAGTCAGCTTACTTCTCTTGAAAATATTGATTTAATCCCACTAGAAAATAATATTTCAGTGAATATTACTAGTAATTTATCTGTTGTTCCATTTGAAGTGCCACATCGAGACGAATTCTCTGAGACTGTAGGATATAAAATTATTGGCCCAAATAAATCAGCTCTATTTATTCCAGATATTAATAAGTGGGAATTATGGAATAGAGATATTGTTAATGAAGTTATGTCTGTAGATTATGCTTTTTTGGATGCTACATTTTTTCAAGATGGAGAAATTAATAGACCAATGAGTGAAATACCACATCCATTTATAACGGAAACTTTAAAGTTATTTGAAAATGAATCCAGAGAAGTGAAAAATAAAATTTATTTCATTCATTTTAACCACACCAATATATCATTGGAAACTAACAATTCTGTAATCGACAGTATAGCTGATTTGGGGTATAATTTTTCTCATTTTGGAGATCAATTACCTCTCTAGCATATTTTTTGTACCTTTAAATAAAACCAACATTATGAAAAATTCAAGCTGTAGTTGTAATTGTGAAAGTTGCAAAAATGGAGATTGTAAAAACTGTACTTGTACCTCTTGTACTTGCAATGGGTGTGGCTGTTAAATTAATTTACACCTGGTTGTTTAAGCTTCCAGTTTGTTTTTGATTTCTCAAGGTCAACCATTTTCTTTACATCTTCCAATAATTTTTTTGCATCATATACTATTCCATCTTTAACTGTGTATTTTACACCACCAACTCTAACTACTTCATTATCTTCAGTTAATTTTATTGCACCTGTACCGTATAAGGTTTTTAAATTTTCTAAAGGATTTTCTTCTAGTATAACAAAATCTGCTAATTTTCCAATCTGTACAGATCCTATCTTATCATCCATTTTTAGAGCTTCAGCTCCATTTAGAGTTGCAGATCTAATTACTTCTAGAGGATGGAATCCTGCTTCTCTTAAAAGCTCTAACTCTCTTATATATGCAAATCCATATAATTGATATATAAACCCAGAATCTGAGCCTGTAGTTACTCTTCCTCCTCTATTTTTATATTCATTTATAAAGGTCATCCATAGTCTAAAATTTTCTTTCCATTCAATTTCTTGTTCAGTTCCCCAATAATGCCAGTAAGATCCGTGTGATATTTTACTAGGTTCAAAAAACTTCCATAGTGATGGAAGTGTGTAGTCTTCATGCCATTCTGCTCTTCTAGTCCTTTGTAAATCTCTACTAGCCTCATAAATATTAAATGTAGGATCTAATGTAAAATCTAGAGATAGTAACTCATCCATTACACTGTTCCAGTGATCTGAATACGGTTTCGCTGCTTGTTTCCAAAGCTTACCTGCTTCTTCAAATCTATGTTGTTCGTTTTGATAGTTATAATCCAAAGGATAATTCTGTACTGTCCTGTCATCAAATAATGCTTCTGGTAGTCCATACCAATGTTCCATAGAAGTTAATCCAGCTCTAGCAGAATGTAAAACATTCCATCTTGCAACACTCAATTGTGCATGGTGACACGCCGAACCTAGTCCTAATTTTCTATTTTCATCTAATGCCGCAGCCATAATTTCAGGTTCAGCACCAAAGAATTTGATTCCATCGGCACCTTTTTTAGCATTTGCTCTTACCCATGTTCTAGCCATTTCAGCTGTACTAATTGGTGCATCATTTAATGGATTGAAGTTTTCTCCAGTTTGACCAAATCCAGTATAAGCAAAAATCCTTGGAGCTATAATTTTATTTTCTGCACTTAGTTTTTTTAAATTCAGAGTCCAGTCTATCCCTTTCCCACTTGGCTCTCTTACTGTAGTTACTCCGTGAGCCATCCATAATTTAAATACATATTCATAGTCCGCACCTTGTGCATCTCCTCCAATATGTCCATGCATGTCGATAAAACCTGGCATTAGATACATTCCATTTGCGTTTATTTCAACGCCTCCTTTTTCTAATTTTGGTCTGCTTTTTTCATCTATTTTAACTCCAGGATAACCAACAACTTGAATGTTTGATATTATATTTTTTCTTACAACAATATCAATTGGTCCTCTAGGGGGAGATCCATCTCCATTAATAAGTGTTACACCTCTAATGATTAATTGATCATGTTGTTTGTAATTCATTTTTTCTATCTCAGCTTGTTGTGAAAAGCCTATGTTAAATAATAGAAATGTAAGTATGTATGTTATTTTTCTCATTTTAATAGTTTTAATAATTAGGAACACTTATTTGATTACCAAAAAATAAAGCATTTAAAAATAATTTATTAGTCCCGTACCAGGATCCTCTAAAATTTGGATTATCAGCAAATAATATAACTCTACCACTTCCAACTTTAGATACAATTATCGAAGCAGAATTTTTTATGAAATTATTTAAATTGTCTTTTGAAACAAAACCATCAATGTGAGGGTTTTTATCGTATAAAGAAACATTTGAATAATGATTTTTTGATGGTTTAAGAAATACATTATTATTTTTATAAACTGGAATTTGACCATCTCGATAACCAAAAGCTATTGGGTGAGTTAAATCTATATTAGTTTTAAATATAGTTCCTCCAATTTTTTCTTTTCCAATATGCTCACTTGCCTCTACATAGGGCAGTCTTTTAAATTCTTTTAATGAAGACGAGTCTTTTAAAACTGTTAGTGACTCATTCACTATTTTTTCTTTAATCACCCATTTAGACGCGTTAGCTATAGTTATTAAAGTATTTCCCTTTTTCACCCAGTTCTTTATTTTTTCTTTACTTACAGAATCTAATAAATTATATGATCCGGAGACTAGAGTAAGCGAATTGTATTTATTTAAATTCACTCTGCTAAATTGGTTAATTCTTATTTTTACAAGCTTCATATCAAGTCTAGTGTCAAGTAGGTGCCAAACCTCACCTGCCTCGTAAGAATTAATTCCGTCTCCAATTAGAATTGCTGCTTTTACAGGCTCTAATACCTTGAAATTGTTACTTCCAAGATCAATTCCTTTTACACTAAAACCAGTTGAAGTGTTGTAAACTGGCACTTGAAACTTTGTTTGTGCTTTGGTTATTATTTTAAAAAGTTCTTCAGAATTTATTTCTTGTTTACTTACAGGTATTAGTACAGACCCATAATTAAAGCTTTTGTTTTTAATAGAAAAAGGTTTGAACGCTGAATACACAATTATATCTTTTTCTTGTAAAAAATTAATAAATGCTGGAGAGTTATAATCATCCCAATCGACGATGTAGGCATATTCTGATTTATTCACTAATGAAGGATTAACTAAGTCATCTGTTGAAATAACTTCTTCCCCTAATTTGAAAGATTTAACTCCTTCATGTTTCATATTGTAAAAGTTAGAAATACTCCAAGCTGATGCATCATAATATACACTATCTCTGTAGGTATCGTAGCTCTCAAAAATATTTTTAACCATTCTTGATTGACTTTGTTTAACTGGAACAATAAATTTATCTCCACTTTTATAAGTTTTGACTTTATGTATTAATAATTTATCAATAAACGCCTTAGTTCTATTTTGATCGTAAACATCACCAAATCTATATGCTTTAATTTTATCATTAGTAACGTCAGAAATAGAAGTTTCGAAGAATTTCTTTTGATAGTCTCTTAATTTTCTTTTGTTTTCTACAGCAGCTTGTACTGTTGAAATACTGGATACGTATTGATTTCTAATTGTAAAGGCAAAAGAAATTGTTCCGTAATCTGTTTCTTGTAGATGTCCTCTTGAACTTGCTTGTTCAAAAAGAATAGCTAAGCCACCTTGTAAATCGGGGTATGAGGATCCGTAGCCTGGGTAAGTTCCATCAAAGGCTTCTTTTGTAAAATAAAATGAGCCAATACTATCTAAATTTTTACTATAATATGTTGCAAAAAGAGAATTTAAGTCTTCATAATTTTCTTTTGGCATAAGAGGCTTTTCTGAGGCATTTGATTTCATTGGCTCAAAGAAATAGTTACTATTAGTTCCCATTTCATGAAAATCTGTAACAACATTTGGATACCAGCTATGGTACCATTTTAATTTACCTCGACTCTCAGGGTTTATGGCTAATAACCAATCTCTATTTAGATCAAACCAATAATGATTTGTTCTACCTCTTGGCCAGGATTCGTTGTGTTCAGCATCCATGCCGTCAGAAATTAAATTTTTAGATTTAAATTGATTTGCCCATTGAGTATGTCTGTCTCTCCCATCAGGATTTATTGTTGGATCAATAAAGATAATTGCATTATTTCTATAGTTATTGATTTTTGAATTCATTGATGCTACAAGCGTATATGCTGTTAACATAGCTGCCTCTGAACTAGAAGGTTCATTACCATGGACGTTATATCCTAGATTAATAACAATGGGTAAAGTATTGTCATTTTTAATTTCAATATCAGGATCTATATATTTGAGATGTTCTTTTTTTATTGAATCGATATCTTCTAAATTATCTTTTGAAGAAACACAAAGCATCACCAATTTTCTGCCTTCATGAGTTTTTCCATACTCTATTAAGTTTGCGTTGTCAGATACACTACTTAAATAGGTTAAATAGCTTACGATTTGGTCGTGTCTTGTATGTTGAAATCCAATTTCATAACCGACAAACTCTTCAGGAGATAGTATTGAATTGTTGTATGGCTCGTGATTCTCAAGAAAATAATTTTGACTTGTAATAGAATTAATTAACAAGAAAAAAAATAGTAATAGTTTTAAGTTTTTCATATAAATAGTATTATGTAATGCATATAAATATAATTATTTATAAATTGTTATTATGAAAAAAATAAGCATTCTGTTTTTTGTAGTTGTTTTAAGTTTGTCTTGTGATGATAATAAAAGATATATCACTAATCTAACTGTGTTTCAAGCAGAGCTTAATTCTGAATTCAAAGATGTTACCTTATCACCTCTTAAAAATGAAGACAGATTAAAATTTAATTCCCTAGAATTTTACAACTATGATTCTTTGTATTTAGTACAAGCTAAGTTTAGAAAACTTAACAATGAATTAGTTTTTAAAATGAAAACTACAACCGAAAGATTACCTGAATACGTAAAGTATGGCGAGATTAAATTTAAAATAAATGGTAATTTTTACGAATTAAATCTCTACCAAAATCAAGAGTTAATAGAAAAAGAAGGATATGAAAATTATTTGTTCTTACCTTTTATGGATGATACAAATGGGGTAAGTTCTTACTCTGGTGGTAGATATATAGATCTTGAAATCCCTACTGATTCATTAATAAGTATTGACTTTAATAATGCTTATAATCCTTACTGCGCCTACAATGAAAAATACTCTTGTCCAATTGTTCCTAGAGAGAATTATCTAAATATTAAAATTAATGCAGGAGTTAAATCTTTTAAAAAAATTGATTGATTATTACTTTATTCTATTTGATAATTTATAGCATAAAATTGACAAAAACACCGCTACTATTACATCGTATACTGGATCAACTTCAGGCCAACCGTAGTTCCATAAACAAACCAACAATAACCATATAAACCATATTTTGTTAAACTGTTTCATTTAAAGTAGTTGTTGTAGTTTTTAGTTTTTGTTAATGTATAAATTAATTATTATCTCAAATATATACAATTCAAGTCATTAGATTTCTTTAAGATTAATTATTTTGTATTAATAAAAAATCATAATTTAGGCCATCAATTTAAAATCTACTCAAATGAAAATCAAATTAGTTCTATGTAATCTTTTTTTATGTTTTATTCTTTTTAACTGCAATAATATTGATAGTGATTTGATCACTTTTGAAGACGATTTCGAATACTCAGTAGATGAATTTTCAGACATAAAGGTATTAAGATATGATATACCAGGATGGGAGAATTTAACTCTAAAGGAACAAAAACTAGTTTACTATTTAACTCAAGCAGGTTTATCTGGAAGAGATATAATGTGGGACCAGAATTATAGACATAATTTAGATATAAGAAATGCGCTAGAAAATGTATATCGTAACTATGTAGGAGATAAAAGTTCTTCTGAATGGTTGTCTTTTGAAGTTTATTTAAAGAGATTATGGTTTAGTAATGGAATCCATCATCATTACTCAAATGCTAAGATTAAGCCAGAATTTAATTCTGATTTTTTATCAAACTTGTTGACTGATACAAATACTATTTTAAGTGATGAAGCTGTGGAAGTTATTTTTAATGATTCTGATTCAAAAAAAGTTAACATTTCTAAAGGGGTAGATAATGTACTTTTATCAGCTGTTAATTTTTATGGTCCAGATGTAACTTCTAATGACGTTTATGATTTTTATTCACAGGTTAAATCTCCAAATCCATTAAAGCCATTATCTCATGGACTAAATTCTAGGCTCGTCAAAGAAGATGGCGTTTTAGTTGAAAAAGTTTATAAATCTGGCGGATTATATGGAGATGCAATTGATGAAATTATAAAATGGCTTGAACTAGCACATGGAGTTTCTGAAAACAAACCACAAGCAGATGCACTGTCTTTATTATCTAGTTACTACAAGACTGGAGACTTACAAACTTGGGATGATTATAATGTTGCTTGGACTTCTGCTACAGAAGGAAATATTGATTACATAAATAGTTTCATTGAAGTATATAATGACCCGTTGGGTTATAGAGGGTCTTATGAAAGTATAGTTCAAATTAAAGATTTTGATATGTCTGCTAAGATGGCTGTCCTTTCAGAAAATGCTCAATGGTTTGAAGACAATTCTCCTTTGATAGAAACACATAAAAAAAAGAATGTAGTTGGAGTTTCGTATAAAACTGTAAATGTTGCAGGAGAAGCAGGGGATGCATCACCTAGTACTCCTATAGGAGTGAATCTTCCTAATGCAAATTGGATAAGAGCTTCTGTTGGTAGTAAATCTGTTTCATTGGGAAATATAATTAACGCATACAATAATTCTGGTAGTTCGGGAAGGTTGAAAGAGTTTGTAAATGATGATTTAGAATATGAACTAGAGTTAAAACATGGTAAACAGGCTGATAAGTTACATACTGCTTTACATGAAGTTATAGGTCATGCTTCTGGTCAATTAAACCCTGGAGTTGGTGAAACTAAAGAAACTCTAAAGACATATGCTTCTACAATGGAAGAAGGTAGAGCAGATCTTGTTGGTTTGTATTACTTATATAGCCCAAAATTACAAGAATTAGGACTAGTAGATGATTGGAAGGAAATGGGAACTGCTGCTTTTGACGGATACATTAGAAATGGACTAATGACACAGTTAATAAGATTAAATTTAGGGGATGATGTAGAGGAATCTCATATGAGAAATCGTCAATGGGTAAGCGCATGGGCTTATGAAAGAGGCTTAAAAGATAATGTGATTTCAAAATTAAGCAGAGATGGTAAAACTTATTTTGAAATTAATGATTACGAGAAGCTAAGAGAAATATTTGGAGAGTTATTAAGAGAAACACAGAGAATAAAATCAGAAGGAGATTTTGCTGCTGCAGAAGCTTTAGTTGAAGATTATGGAGTTAAGGTAGATCAAGCAATTCATTCAGAGGTAATAGAAAGAAACATGCAGTTTACTGGTGCGCCATATTCTGGTTTTGTAAACCCAGTTCTTGTTCCAGAATTTAATAGTGAAAATGAAATTATTAATATTAAAGTTAAGCATCACTCAAGTTTTGAGGACCAAATGCTTTATTATTCAGAAAATTTCGGGTTCTTAGAATCTGAAAAATAATAATTACATAAAAGCGAATTTTATTAGAGCAATAAGCCCTATAAAACTTATAAAGGCAATAAGTACTCTGTAGCTTCCTTTGTAGTATTTACTGTGTAATTTAGAATCTTTTTTGTAGGCAAATCCTACAAGAATTGAAAAAACAATAAAGAAAATGATTCCAAAAGTTATTTGCCCTTCGCTAAACATATATTAGATATTTTAAAAAAACAAAACTATAAAATAATTAACTAATAAATTCCATAAAAAATGCAAAATAAAACATCCTCAGTAAAGAAATTTCACGAATCCTTTAAAATCGGATATAATAATACACCTGTTGCAGATTTAGGAAAAGAGAAACATAAGTTAAGATTTGATTTAATGGCAGAAGAGAATTCCGAATATCTAGAAGCTGCAGATAATGGAGATCTAGTAGAGGTAGCCGATGCTTTGGGTGATATGTTATATATTTTATGTGGAACCATTATAGAGCATGGTTTACAAGATAAAATTGATGATGTATTTAATGAAATACAAAGAAGTAATATGAGTAAGTTAGGATTAGACGGTCAGCCTATATTTAGAAAAGATGGTAAAGTATTAAAGGGACCTAATTACTTTAAACCTAATATTTTAAAAATATTAAAGTCCTAATCATCAATACAAACAGTCCATTTGTGTAAATCAACTACTTTATTTGTCTGTATAGAAATTAACTCTTCTTTTAACTTATCAGCATATTTGTTTTCAATATCTGGTAAATCAAAATACTCACCTAGGTGATCAAAACCAATCACTTTACTAACTACTGCAGCTGTACCTGTACCAAATATTTCTTTCAATGAATTATTTTTTGCTGCTTCTTTTAGCTCATCAACACTAATTTTTCTTATCTGAATATCGATATTAGAATCTTTACACAGTTGTATAATACTCTTTCTTGTAATACCATCTAGAATTGTATCACTTGTTGGAGTTGTAACTAAGGTATCATTAATTCTAAAGAATAAGTTCATTGTTCCTGCTTCCTCTAGATATTTATGTTCACTCGCATCGGTCCAAATAATTTGTTGAAATCCTTTTTCTTTAGCTAGATTGGTTGGGTAGAATTGTCCAGCATAATTCCCAGCTGCTTTTGCAAATCCTACACCACCACTTGCAGCCCTACTAAACTTATCAGCTACAATAACTTTGACTCCGCCAGGATAATAAGGAGCCGAAGGAGAGCAGATAATCATAAACTTATATGTATCTGATGGAGCTGCTTGTATAGCATGCTGATTCCCAATTACAAATGGTCTTATGTATAGCGCAGAGCCTTCTTCTTTTTTTATCCAATCAATATCTAATTTTAATATTTCCTTAATTCCATTAATAAAATAATCTTTTGGTATTTCAGGAATAGCCAATCTTACGGAAGATTTATTGAACCTATCCCAATTATCTTCAGGTCTAAATAACCATACCTTGCCATCAACATCTTTGTAGGCTTTCATCCCTTCAAAAATTGCTTGACCATAATGAAAGACACTTGCAGATGGATCTATTGCTAATGGGCCATAAGGACGAATAACTGGCTTTTGCCATTCTCCATTTATAAAATCACACTCAAGCATATGGTCTGTAAAAACAGAACCAAATGTTAGTGTACTAAAATCGACATTATCTATTCTAGTTTTGTTTATTTTATTTATTTTTATAGCCTCACTCATGATTGTATCATTTAGAGTGCAAATCTACGTAATATTAACATTATAAAAAACACATTTATTATATTGAAATTATTAATTTTAGATTTTAAACATACCAATAAATGAATATATTAATTACAGGTGCTACAGGTTTGATAGGTAAGAAATTAACTAATGATTTATTACTTAATGGCTATACAGTTAATTATTTAACAACTAGAAAGTCACAAATAAAATCTAACTCAAAAATTAATGGATATTATTGGAATCCAGAAAAGGATATTATTGATTTAGAATGTTTTAAAAATGTAGATACTATTATAAATTTAGCAGGATCTAATATAGCTAAAAGGTGGACAGACTCAAATAAATTAGATATTCTAAATAGTAGAATTAAATCTTTAAATTTATTAAAGCATTCAATTTCTCATAATAAAATAAATATCAAAAAAATTATATCAGCTAGCGCTATAGGTATTTATCCTAGCTCAGAGGATAATGTATATAAAGAAAATGAGAGTTTAATTAGTGATTCTTTTTTAGGTAAGGTCGTTTGTCAGTGGGAGTCTACTGTTAACTCTTTCAAAGATTTAGAAATTGATGTGGCAATAGTTAGAATTGGCTTAGTGCTTTCTAGAGATGGAGGAATATTGTCAAAATCTCTATTACCTATTCAGTATGGCTTTGGTTCTTTTTTTGGTAAAGGAAATCAATGGCAATCTTGGATCCATTTTCAAGATATTTCAAATATATTTTATCATATTCTAAAGTATGATTTAAGTGGAGTTTTTAATGGTGTTTCTCCAAATCCTGTTACAAATAAAACATTTACTAAACAGATTGCTAAATTTTTAAATAGACCCTTATTTTTCCCAAATCTTAAAAAATGGATGATGCGTTTATTATTAGGAGAGATGCATACAATTATTTTCGAAAGTCAAAATGTGTCCTGCGAAAAACTAACTAAATCTAAGTTCAAATTCAAGTTTGACAACTTCGACAAGGCTATAGCAGATTTATTAAAATAATTGATGACATTTTGACATTATTTAATTTATGGCAGTACTTTTGTTATATCATAAATATCAAATATTAATTAATTAAAATGAGTAAGAAAGACAGTAAGACTAAAAAAGAAAATACAAAGGAAAAATCTGAGGAAAAAATCCTAGATATCGATATAGAAAATAATGAAGCAGAAGATTTACAGAAAGAAAAAGATAAGTTCTTAAGACTGTTTGCTGAATTTGAAAATTATAAAAAAAGAACTACCAAAGAAAGAATTGAATTATTCTCGACTGCAAGTCAGGAGTTGATGACTTCTTTGCTTCCTGTTTTAGATGATTTTGATAGAGCAAACCAAGAAATAATAAAGAACAAAGAAGATGAACTTTATAAAGGAGTTTCATTAATTCAAAATAAACTATTTGACACCTTAAAATCAAAAGGCTTAAAGGTCGTTGAAGTTAAAGCTGGAGAGCCCTTTAATGCTGATGATCATGAAGCAGTTACTCAAATCCCATCGCCAACTGATGATATGAAAGGGAAAATTATTGATGTAATCGAAAAGGGTTACAAACTAGGTGAAAAAGTAATTAGATATCCAAAAGTTGTAATAGGTAAATAATATGAAAGAAGATTACTACGAAACGTTAGGCATTAGTAAGAGCGCTAGTGCATCTGAAATTAAAAAGGCATATAGGAAGATGGCAATTAAATACCATCCTGACAAAAATCCTGATAATAATGCTGCTGAAGAAAAATTCAAAAAAGCTGCAGAAGCTTATGAGATACTTAGTAGTTCGGATAAAAAAGCTAAGTACGACCAGTACGGCCATCAAGCATTCCAAAATGGAGGATCAGGATTTGGTGGAGGTGGCATGAATATGGATGACATATTTAGCCAGTTCGGTGATGTTTTTGGTGGAGGTTTCGGAGGTTTCGGAGGTGGATCTAGACAAAGAGTAGTCAAAGGAAGTAATCTAAGAGTTAGGGTTAGTCTTACTCTGGAAGAAATTGCTAATGGAGTAGAGAAAAAAATTAAGGTAAAAAGAAAAGTTAAGGCTCCTGGAAGTACTTTTAATACCTGTTCAACTTGTAATGGCTCAGGACAAGTAACTAGAATAGCAAATACTATCCTAGGTAGAATGCAAACATCCGCGCCTTGTAATAGTTGTGGAGGAGCAGGAGAAACATTAAGTAACAGGCCAAAAGGATCCGATAGTCAAGGGCTTATGCTTAAAGAAGAAACTGTTCAAATTCCTATTCCTGCAGGAGTTGTTGATGGCATGCAATTAAAAGTATCTTCAAAAGGTAATGATGCTCCAGGAAATGGTATTTGTGGAGATTTGTTAGTAGTTATTGAAGAGCTTAAGCACGAAAAATTACAGCGTGAAGGGGATAACCTTCATTATGATTTATACGTAAGTATACCGGATGCAGTTTTAGGTGGCTCTAAAGAAATAGATACGGTAAGTGGTAAGGTTAGAATTAAAATCGAACCAGGTTTACAGTCTGGAAAAATATTAAGATTAAGAAATAAAGGCATCCCAAGTATAAATGGATATGGATCGGGAGATTTATTAGTCCATGTTAACGTATGGACGCCTAAAACACTCAACAAAAATCAAAAGAGCTTTTTTGAATCCATGAGAGATGATGAGCATTTTATTCCAAAACCAGAAAAGAGTGATAAATCCTTTTTTGATAGGGTGAAAGACATGTTCTCTTAATCATTTTTTATCTGAAAATAAGAGATTAGTTGGTTTTAGAATATTATATTTATAATCTAAATTTATATAATTTCTATGAGTAACTTATTAAGTATAGATTCTGTATCTAAAAATTTTGGTGATTATAAGGCATTAAACAATGTCTCTGTAGATATCCCAGAGGGAAGTATTTTTGGACTTCTTGGCCCAAATGGAGCCGGTAAAACGACACTTATTAGAATAATTAATCAAATTTCTATACCTGATATCGGTAAAGTTATGTTTAATGGGGAGCCTCTTAGCTCTAAACACATAAGAAATATAGGTTATTTACCCGAAGAAAGAGGTTTGTATAAATCTATGAAAGTAGGAGAGCAGGCTCTTTACTTAGCTCAATTAAAAGGCATGAGTAGGGTAGATGCTAAAAAACAACTAAAATATTGGTTTGATAAATTTGAAATTGGTGAGTGGTGGGACAAAAAAATCATTGAACTGTCTAAAGGAATGGCCCAAAAAGTACAATTTATTGTTACAGTACTTCATAAGCCTAGCTTATTAATTTTCGATGAGCCTTTCTCAGGCTTTGACCCAATTAATGCAAATATTATTAAAGATGAAATTCTTCAATTAAGAGAAGAAGGGTCTACAGTTATTTTTTCTACCCATAGAATGGAGTCTGTTGAAGAACTTTGTGATCATATAGCTTTAATTCATAAGTCTAATAAAGTTTTAGATGGAAATTTGAATGATATTAAAAGACAATATAAAACCAATACATTTGAAGTTGGTTTAGTTTGTAAAGAACAAGATGTCTTAAAACAATTAATAAGTTCTAAATTTAAGTCAGTCGATGCAAATTTTAGATCTCTAGGAAAAGAACTAAAATTAAACATATCTCTAGAACCTAATCAAACTTCTAATGAGTTACTGAGTTTTCTAAGTTCTAACGCTGAAGTAAATCATTTTATGGAAGTTGTTCCAAGTGCAAATGATATTTTTATTCAAACTATAAATAATCAAAAATAATGAACCATACTAGATTAATTATTGAAAGAGAATACTTGACTCAAGTGAAAAACAAGAAGTTTATAATAATTACCTTATTAATTCCATTTTTATTTGTTGGTGTAGGTTTATTTATTTCATTTCTAACAAATATTAATAGTGATAGTATTAAAAATATAACGCTTGTAGATAATTCAGGCATTTTTGAAAATTCATTGTTAAGTTCTGATACAATTAAGTTTTCTTTTTTGGATGATTTAGACGAAGAGGAAGCGAAACTGATTTCACAAGAAAAAAATGATGACGCATTAATATTTATACCAAATGTTATCGATACTAAAAATATTAATTACGTTGAATTGTCAAAGTCTATCAAACTTATTTCTGAAGATTCTCCATCTCTAACCTTAATTAATAGCATTGAAAGTCGATTAGAGAAAATCTTAACTGATTTGAATTATACTAATTCTGGTTTAGATTTAAATAAAATAAAAGAATCTAAAATTTATATTGATCTAGTTCAAGTAAGTTTTGAAGGAGAAGAATCAACAAAAATAGATGGATTATTAAAAATGGCCTTTGGATTTATCCTGGGTATGTTATTATACATGTTTGTTTTTATTTATGGTAGCATGATACTTCGAAGTGTTTTAGAAGAAAAAACAAGTAGAATTGTTGAAATTATTATTTCTTCTGTTAAGCCTACCCAATTAATGTTGGGTAAAATTATTGGTACATCTTTGGTAGCTTTTACTCAGATATTTATTTGGATAGCTCTATCATTAATTATTTCAACTTTAGTTTCATTTATTTTTGGGGTATCTACCTCAGATATTAATTCCTTAGATGTAAGTGATGCCGAATTCGCCCAAATTAATTCTGGGATTCAAATTTTCTTTTCTGCTTTTTTTAATTTACCACTTTTAAATATTTTGATTGCATTCGTATTTTTCTTTATTTCAGGACTATTTCTTTATGGATCTTTATTTGCAGCAATTGGTGCAGCTGTAGATAGTGAAACCGATGCAAATCAATTTATGTTACCTGTTGGCATGCCATTGATGATTGGACTTTATGTAGGAGTTTTCACTGTTTCTGAAGATCCATCCGGAACTATTCCAACAATTTTTTCACACATACCATTTACGTCTCCTATAGTAATGATGATGCGAATACCATACGGAGTTCCTATTTATGAGCAACTTATTTCACTGTCTATACTAATTGCTACATTTTTCGCTACAGTTTGGTTTGCAGCTAAAATTTATCGTGTTGGAATTTTGATGTACGGCCAAAAGCCTAGCTATAAAGACCTATATAAATGGTTAAAATATTAAGCTATGTCTAAAATATTAATTGTAGAGGATGAAATAGCAATTCGAAGAGTTTTGACTAAAATTCTTCAAGAAGAAAATAATG
>Ga0209816_1000975_pt1 | contig 21680 bp, 18 predicted proteins | sample CoawatmetaG01DNA_FD_187509 | JGI IMG/M metagenome (GOLD analysis project Ga0209816, IMG submission 187509) | Marine microbial communities from the West Antarctic Peninsula - Coastal water metaG017-DNA (SPAdes) (version 2) | ecosystem: Environmental > Aquatic > Marine > Coastal ...
TTATTAGTGATAATTTATCATTAATAGCCAGTGCCTTTTGATGAGCTTCATCAATAGATCCAATCTGAATATAATCTTTTGTTATGTCTTCAATAATAACATCGGACATTATGACAAACATTTGTAGCCTTGGCTTTATAGCCTCAAGCAAGTCGGAAGGAAATGATAGAAAAAAACTATTTTCATTTTTCGTTACCCAAAACAATGCTAAGATTTTTCCTTGATGCTGGCAATACGCATTAAGCTGAACGGATGAGGTTCCTAGCTTATTAATATCATTACTTAGCTGTCCCTGAAGAAAAGTTTCAGCATCTGAACCAGATACTTTAAGAAGCGCTCGATTTTTAAGATGAACAAACATAACCTTTTTATTACTGAAGAATTAGGTTCATTTTATCTACTTCTACTGAGTTAATTTTAAATTAGACATAAAAAAACCCAGAGCAAGCTCTGGGTTTTAACACTAACTTATTCCTAAGCTAACTATTGCATATAAATAAATTTAGAATGCAACAGAAGCCTTAAGTGTAAGTGAACTATCAAACGTGTTATACGTTGCAGCTAACGCAGCACCTGAAGTCAGGTCACGCGCGATTGCAATTGTAGTAAAAGCATCTTTTTGCGATGTAGCATGCTTTGTAGCAATTGTTGAAAGTGCAGATGCACGCTCAGCAACATGCTTAACTGTAACTGTGTTTCCAGTTACACCAAAAACTGCAGATATAGATTTATCACTACCTACAGTTACAGCAGTACCAGCAACAGTTGTACCAATAGTCCAAGAAGAAGTACCCGCGTCATTAGTCAAGCTTACATCCATACCAGCGATGCTTGCAGAACCAACAGTCTTGTCAGCGCCGTTCTTAACAGTATGAGCAACAGTAACACCTGAGAAAGTACCAGATATAGTTACGTCACCAGAGTCATCTAAACCAATTGTAGCGTCACCAATTGGAGCGTCTAGACTTACAGTTACACTTCTGTTGTCACCACTATCAGCGATAAGACCACCAGTAGTTGTTACTGTAGCAGAATCATTTTCATCATGCATATCAGCAGTTATAGTCAAAGGACCAACAGAAGTTGTAAGTGAAGAGCTAGTAAGTGCAATTCCACCACCAGCAGCGCCACCAGCAACGATTGCAGTTGAACCACCATCAATATCCATTGTTGATACAAATGTAGTTGAACCAGCTGTACCAGTTACAGTCAAGTCAGCATCATAAGTTGTTCCAGAAGCAGCCGTACCATTATCATCATACGATACAGAAGCTGATCCACTTAGTGCGATACCAGCAATAGCTGAAGTAGCTGTCACTGAAGTTACCGCGAATAGTGCGATTAGTTTTTTCATTTTATTCTCCATTTAGAATATATATTAATTGCTAAGGTCTTCCTTAGCAGCCTTTTGCTACTCTTACGAGTAACAATGCATCAATAGTAACCACTTCCTATGCCAATGTCAACAACTATTTGTAAAAATAAGACATTTAGTTGTTTTTTTTCAACAATTCATACTTATTTCTTATTTAACCAAGCTATTGTTATTTTTTAAGCTCTTATCTTTTTTTACAATCACTTTAATTATTATAAATCTTCACTAACTTATTAGAGTTATATTAGCAATTTGTTGTTTTTTTTGTAATTTGTTGTTTTTTCGTAATTATGATATTTTTTCGTACAATAAAAAACCGGGTAACCCCGGTTTTTTATTCTAACTAAATATTGTATCTTAAAACAAATACCCACCATGTCCTGCACCAATCATGCATAGAAGCATTGGAACTGATAAGACAACATTAGTACGTGAAGCCATTGCAGCTGTAAATTTAGCTTTAGCAATTTCTTCTGCGCTCGCTTCAACCATACCAAGAATTTTTTTCTGGTTTGGCCAGATAAGAACCCACACATTAAATAGCATAATAGTCCCCAACCAAGATCCTAAGCCAATCATTTCAGCGCCAGGTTTTAAAAGGAATGCATTAGTAAAACCATAGCCCAATGAAAGCGCCCATGCTCCTGTTAACCATGTTACAGCTGCAGACATACGGAACCATAATAAAGCTTTTGGTGCAACGTATTTCCCTATTGCAGCCGGCCCTGGGCCGCCTTCATCAGCTAGTGCTTCTGCCATCGCAGGAACCTGAACAAAATTAAAATAATACAAAAGTCCAACCCAAGTAACACCTGCAAGTGCATGAAGCCATACAGTTATATTACGTTGACTATAAAAATCAAGAAAAGCTGAGCCGGAATTTTGAGGTAGTGAAGAAATATAAAAAGCAATAATAATTGCCAGAACAAAACCTGAAACGATAGTGCCTTTAATAGAGGTTAATGGATTCATAAAAATAACTTCCTTTAGTTATAAAATCATTATTATAAATTGTTCGTAATTAATTAAATGTTTTTTTGTAATTTATATTTATAATAGAATGCATTCAATTTATAAAAAACAGTGAGGAACTTACTAATGCTTTTTAATTCTAAAAAATTCTTGTCATCTCTTGTTTTATTTTTAGGCTTATTTTCAATGACGCAATTGTTTGCGATTGATCTGCCTAATGAGATGGAATATCAAGAAAACAAACTAACACTTAATGGGCATGGAGCCCGAATAAAGTTTTTCATGAAAGTCTATGAGGGTAGTCTTTATCTTGAATCTCTTAGTAGTAATGCTGATGAAATAATTAATAATGATATGCCAATGTCTATCCGCATTGATGTTTTGTCTTCTTTAGTCACTCCTGAGGCAATGAAAACTGCGCTTAATGAAGGGCTAGAAAAATCAACTGGGAAAAATACTACTCCAATTAAGACAGAGATTGACCAGCTAAACGCTACATTTAATAGTGATGTTGGCTCCGGTGACTTTTATGAATTCATTTATCTACCAGACTCAGGGATTCATGTCCTTAAAAACTCTATTCACATAGATACAATTCCAGGTATTGATTTTAAAAAGGCATTTTTTGGAATCTACCTCTCTAGTAATCCAATTCAAAAAAGTTTGAAAAAAGCCATGCTTGGTGGCTAATTTATATGATTACTCGTCCCACTTCGTTTAAAGACTGGCAAAGCTGCTCCTCAAAACTTGATCCTATCCATTTGGCTTGGCTTAAACAAGCCAAGAAATCAAAAATTGCGTTTCTGTTGCTTAAGATATTGTTAACTAAAGCTAAAATTAATCCACTGCACCATCGTATTAAAGTAATAATTCTAGAAGAAATTCCTAAATTAGGAAGAGGTAAAACAGACTTTGATGCAACTAAAAAAATTGCATTAGTTAACGACCAATAATACAAATGCCTGAACTTCCCGAAGTTGAAACTACCCGACGGGGTCTAGAGCCTTTAATTGTTAATAGAATAATTACATCTATTCATATCTATAAAGAAAAGCTTCGCTGGGAAATTCCTAAACATTTAATAGATACTTTAAAAAACCAAACTATCCAGAAAATATCAAGACGTGCAAAGTATTTAATAATTGACTTTAGTGATGGGCAACTGGTTATGCATCTTGGAATGACTGGCTCAATTAGTGTTGTCCCTGATGTTGAGCCTCTAAAGAAACATCATCATTTTGAACTCAAATTAAATAATAAAACGAGTATGCGTTTTCATGACCCACGTCGATTTGGGTCAATTCTTTGGCAAAAATATGATGAACAACTTTCTCTTCTTAAAAAACTAGGCCCAGAGCCTTTGAGTTATGAGTTTGATGAAAACTCACTCTTCAATTCGTCAATTGGTAAGACAAAAAATATAAAAACATTTATTATGGATAGTCATGTGGTAGTAGGAGTCGGCAATATCTACGCATCTGAAAGTTTATTTCTAGCAGGTATATCTCCTAAAAGAGAAGCAGGAAAAACATCAAAGAAGCGCTTTAAGACTCTTGTTAATTGCATTAAAAAAGTACTAACAGAATCAATTAATAATGGCGGCACTACCTTAAATGACTTTTCTAATGTGGATGGCGATGCTGGTTATTTTTATCAAATCTTATCTGTTTATGACCGTAAAGACATGCCATGTAAAAGATGCAGTGGTACAATTAAAAAGATTGTACAAAATCAACGAGCAACTTACTATTGTCCTAAATGTCAACATTAGATAACCCCAAGGCTTTATTTCAAAGTACATGCTCTACTAATTCAGAGCCTTATGCACTCCAAAATATTGGAGATATGATGTCGCCTGAATTCAGTGAAAATTCTATTATCATTGTTGATCCTGGTATGCCAATTCATAATCTTGCGTATGTCATTATTGATTTCCAAGACGAGCTTTATTTTCGTCAGTATGTTATCGAAAACAATAAACAGCTATTGAGATGCCTTAACTCTTTATATGACGATATAGAGCTAAATAATGATTTTGAAGTTCGTGGTTGTATAACTCAGCAGAAGCAACGTAAACAGAAATCACTTCACTATTATTTACTTAAAAAAGAAAGTGGAGAAATGAAATTTAGTAAGAAAGGTAAAGAGAAAGAAATAGCATCTTAGGGACCCTCCATCCATATTAAATGAGCCATTCTACCTGAGCACTTTCCATCTCTGCGGTATGAAAAATATTGATCCGACTCTTTATAAGTGCACCTATCACCGCCACTAATTGAACTAACTCCAAAACTATTGAGAACTACTCTTGCTGCATCATATAGGTCAAGATAATATTTATTATTTATATAAGCGAAACAACTTTCAAAATTTTTATTTTTTGAAAGATACTTAGACTTAACTTCCGCCCCTACCTCAAAAGATAATTGGGAGATTGCTGGTCCTAGGTGAGCTATTAAGTCTTCTGTATTACCATCAAAAGATTCAATTAAAGATTCAATCACTCCATCAACTAAACCCCTCCAGCCTGCATGAGCAATTCCAACAGCGGTACCCTCTTTATTACACATAAAAACTGGTAAGCAGTCTGCTGTAAGTACTCCACAAACAGTTCCATTTTTTTTAGTATAACTTGCATCAGCCTCAATAACTGATAACATCAAATCAGCATTAACGCTTATTTTAGAGTGCGTCTGATTGATCCATACTGGAGAAGAAGGCAGCCTATAGTGGCTCGATAGTAAGTCACGATTTGCCAAAACTGCACTTTGCTCATCATCAACATGTAGCGCTAAATTAAAGTTTTCAAAGTTACCCTTGCTGTACCCACCATCTATAAATCTTGATGTTGAAAGTAATCTAATATTATTTGGAAAAGAAATCATTAATTAAAAAAACCAAAATTATTGGGAATCGAATTTTTTTAAGACCTCTAATAACTCTATCATATCAACTGGAAGGGGTGCCTTCCATGACATTATCTCTCCTGAAATAGGATGAGTTAGAGTTAGCTTTTTTGAGTGAAGTGCCTGCCTTTTAAAATTAAGTAGCGCATCTTTTAGCTCCTCACTTGCTTTTTTTGGAAAACGTACACGACCACCATACATTGGATCCCCTATCAGAGAATGCCCAACATGCGAAAGGTGGACTCGTATTTGATGAGTGCGGCCAGTTTCTAAAATTGCTTTCACATGAGTGTGATTTTTAAACCGATCAATTGCCCTATAATGAGTTATTGCATCTTTACCGCTCATTGAAACGGCTTGTTTTACTCTATCTCTAGGATCTCGACCTAAAGGCTCATCAACGCTTCCTCCAGCAATCATATGTCCATATACTATTGCAGAATATTCCCTATCAACAGAGTGATTTTGAAGCTGCTCAACTAAATATTTTTGTGATTTTTCATTTCTAGCAACAACCATTAAACCTGAAGTATTCTTATCCAATCTATGAACAATGCCAGCTCTATCAAGTCTTGACAGAGCTGAGTCATAATAAAGAAGTGCATTTGCTAATGTTCCAGTCCAGTTTCCTGCTCCTGGATGAGTAACTAAACCAAACTGCTTATTTATAACAATAATATCTTCATCTTCATACACAACATTTAAAGGAATTTTCTCAGCCATCCAATCATTATTTTGTTTTTGGTTTAAAGTTAAATACACAGTTTCATCACCAATAGCTTTGTCTTTAGGCTTAAAATTTTTACCATTAATTAGAGCGTCACCTGATTTAATCCATGCAGTTATTTTAGATCGCGAAAAGTCAGGTAACATCTCAGCCAAAGAAGCATCTAATCTTTCTCCAGTCATACGAGTTGGAATTATAATTTTAAGAGCATTCATAATGATTAATTTTTTCTTAAGTATGATGCATTTGATAAATTATTCATGCAATATTTAAGAGAATCTTTCCAAGAAATAATTTTTAAGTCATACTCCTTTGAAATTTTTTCTTTACTCATTACAGTAAATTTTGGTCTTTTTGCAGCAGTTGGATAACCATCAGTATTAATTGGACTTATAGTGCAATTAATACCTGAAATGCTTACTATCTCTTTGGCAAAATCATACCAACTGCATTTACCTTCATTCGAATAGTGATAAATTTCTGATGCTTTACTAAGCACATTAAATTTTTCACTTTCTATAATATTTAATATTGCTTGTCCTAAGTCTCCTGCATATGTAGGGGTACCAATCTGGTCAGAAACTATATTTAAATTATTACTATTTTTACTAAGTCTAAGAATAGTAGCTACAAAATTATTCCCATACTCAGAATATACCCAGCTAGTCCTGATAATAGTTGCATTAGATTTCATAATTGAAAGAATTGCATTCTCACCCTCTAATTTAGTTTTGCCGTATGTATTCAACGGGAAAGTAACATCACTTTCAACATACGGCTTATGTTTTAATCCATCAAAAACAAAGTCAGTTGAGATGTGTATAAGCTTAATATTATAACTTTTTGCTATCTCTGCAATTTCTTTAACAGCTGTGTAATTAATCTTTTCTGCCTCTTCCTGATAATACTCAGCTTTATCTACTGAAGTATAGGCTGCACAATTTATAATTAAATCAAACTTATAAGTTTCAAAGAAATTCTGAATATCAGCAAGAGTTGATAAATCCAACTGGTCTCTAGTTACAAAAATAAACCTTCTATTTAGTTTTTGTTGCTTCACAAGACTTTTAATAGACTTCCCTAGTTGACCACTTACCCCTGTAACTAAAGTAAACATTACCTAAAAATCAAAGTAATTTTTAATATCAGCCAGATTAGGATAATTTTGATCTGCTTTTGAAAGTATTATTTCTTTATCTAAAAAGTGCCAATCAATATTGATATCTTTATCATTATATGCGATACCTACTTCATGCTCAGCTGAGTAATATGCGTCAACTTTGTAAGCAAAAATTGCCTCTTCACTTTGCACTATAAATCCATGGGCAAAACCAATAGGGACAAAAAGCTGTTTTTTATTTTTTTGGCTTAGCTCAACAGATATATGTTTTCCAAATGTTGGACTATTCCTCCTTATATCTACTGCAATATCCAAAACTTCTCCCTGAATCACTCTGACTAACTTATTTTGAGTAAAAGGAGGAGATTGAAAATGTAGGCCACGCAATACGCCTTTTGAAGTTGATTTAGATTCATTATCTTGAATGAAGTTCACCCGATAACCTAATGCCTCATCAAGTAACTTTTGTTTATAAGTTTCAACAAAATAACCTCGCTCATCATTGTGAATAACTGGCTCTATCAATAAAATATCTGGAATAGTTTGCGGCAAGAATTTCACTAAAATCCTTGCAGATGTCTAAGTAAGTATTTTCCATACTGGTTATTGTTCATTTTATTAGCTAGAGAACGAAGCTTTTCTTTAGAAATATAGCCCTTATCAAAAGCAATCTCTTCGATACAAGCCACCTTTAAACCCTGCCTTCTTTCAATAGTTTCTATAAATGTAGAGGCCTCCAATAAGTCTTCATGGGCTCCAGTATCGAGCCAAGCATAACCTCTACCAAGTAATTGAACCTTTAAGCGATCTTCATTTAGATACATTTCATTAACACTAGTAATTTCAAGTTCACCTCTTTGAGAGGGTAAAACTTTTAAGGCTTTTTTGATTACATCATTTGGATAAAAGTATAAGCCAGTAACTGCATAACTACTTTTAGGTTTTTCAGGTTTTTCCTCAATACTTATAGCCTTATTAGAGCTATCAAATTCTACAACTCCATAACGTGAAGGATCGTTCACATGATAGCCAAATATAGTTGCTAGATTATTATCTGAAACACTTGAAACTCCTTCAAGAAGAAAATCTGTTAATCCTTGTCCATAAAATATATTATCGCCTAGAACCAGAGCCACACTGTCTGAACCAATAAATTCTTCACCTATAATAAAAGCTTGGGCTAAACCATCTGGAGATGGCTGTGTTTTATATTGAAACTTCATTCCAATATCAGAGCCGTCACCGAGTAAATTTTCAAATCTTGAAATATCATTCAGGGTAGAAATAATTAAAACTTCTCTAATTCCTGCCAACATCAAAATAGACAATGGATAATAAATCATTGGCTTATCATAAATAGGAAGTAGTTGTTTAGAAACACTTTTGGTTAGTGGATAAAGCCTTGTTCCATTCCCACCAGCTAGAATAATTCCTTTCATTTACTATTTACTCCTAAACGCTCAAATTTATAACTTCCATTTTTTATATTTTCACACCATATTTTGTTATTTAAATACCACTCAACAGTTTTTTGAATTCCTGAATTGAAGTCTTCTTTTGGTCGCCAATTTAAGTCTTTAATGATTTTATTAGCATTAATAGCATATCTTACATCATGTCCAGGTCTATCTTTAACGTAACTAATCAACTCATTAAAAGAACTCATCCCATTCAATTTATTTGGTACAAGTTTATCTAAGATGCTGCAAACTTTTCTAACAACTTCAATATTTTCAATTTCGTTATTTCCGCCAATATTATATGTCTCTCCTACGTTCGCATTTAGGGCTACATTCATTAGTGCAAGAACATGATCATCAACATACAACCAGTCTCTTATTTGTTTTCCATCACCATATATAGGAAGATTCTTACCTTCAAGTGCATTTAAAATAACATGAGGAATTAGCTTTTCTGGAAATTGATATGGCCCATAATTGTTTGAGCAATTTGTAATTAATACTGGTAATCCATATGTACGATACCAAGCTCGTACTAAGTGATCAGAGCTCGCTTTAGATGCTGAGTATGGGGAACTTGGATCGTATGATGTATCTTCAGAAAAAAAATCTGTTGACTCATTTAAGTCACCATAGACTTCATCAGTTGAAACATGAAGAAATCGGAAGTTTTCTTGTTTATTATTTCTAAGAGACTGCCAATAATTTTTTGATTGCTCTAGAAGATTGAAAGTACCAACTATATTTGTTTGTATAAATTCACTTGGACCATCAATAGATCTATCTACATGTGACTCTGCTGCAAGATGAATTATAATATCTGGCTGATTTTCTATAAACACTCTCTGTAATTCACCTTCATTACAGATATCTACTTTTTCAAAGATATAATTCTTACTTTTCTCAATAGTTACTAAAGATTCTAAATTTCCAGAATATGTTAATTTATCAACATTTACTACGCTATGCGAAGTATTATCAATAATATGCTTGATTAATGCCGATCCAATAAATCCAGCACCCCCAGTAACAAGAATAGTTTTATTATTATTCATAACAAATTCAAAACACAAAAGTTTATTTTACAACAGCTTTTTACTATAATTTACTTTGAATATTAGACATAGATATGATCTGGTTCTAATTCTTGCTGGTATCTCTCATACATAGTCAAATAAGCAAGCTCAATATTTTTGGTAAATAATTGAGTATTGTAAAGTGGGGCTGTTGATAAGTTGCTTGCTAACTTGTCTTTAATCATATTAAATTTTTCTGAATTTGTTGCAAGTTCAATTGCTAATAACTCATACTCTTCTGGAGAGTTGGTAATTAGTTCTGGTAAATTAATTGCATTTAGTATGCTTGATGCCATCCTACCAGGATAAGAGTTGCCTTTACAAGTTAGAACTGGTAACCCCATTCTAAGAGCATCACTAGCTGTTGTTCCAGCATTATAAGGGAGAGTATCAAGAAAAATATCAGCGACCCTGTATCTTGCTAAATACTCAGGTCTTGATAATCGCTCTCCAAAAATAAGCCTGCTAGGATCAACACCCCTAAGGGCAATTTCTTTTGATAAATTTACTTTTTGTGAATCATTATTTGCATAAATAATTAATAAACTATCCTCAACTTTCTTGAGGATTCGCCCCCAACTATCAAAGGTAGCTGGAGTGAATTTATAGGTATTGTTAAAGCAACAAAATACAAACCCACCCTCTGGAAGCCCAAGCTCTTTTCGAGTAAGAGTTAGTTTTGGAGGAGATTCTTTAGAATCATTGACTTGAAAACTTGGAAGATAGATAATTTTTTCAGAGAAGTATTTTTGATTTTTTTTAGGAATCATTATCTGATCAGCAATTAAATAATCATAGTAATCAGCGCCCATAGTTCCAAGAAAACCAATATAGCTTAACTGAAGAGGAGCTGCAGACATAGCAAATACATCTGTTCTAGACTTTGCAGTAAAACCTCCTAAATCAACAGCAATATCGATTTCAAAAGATCTTGCAAGAAGTGCTATTTCTTTATGTGGCATTAAATGAACATCATGAAAATGATCCACACCTACTTTGATTCTACGATTCATTTCATCATTCGTATCTGGACCAAAAGAAAATGCATAGATTTCAAACTTACTCCGATCATGAAGTTCATACAGCTCAGCAGTTAGAGTTGCAACCGGATGTACTTTGAAGTCTGCTGAAAAATAGCCAATTCGAATTTTTTTATGTCTAGAATAAAGTTCTAATTTAGGTAAAGTATAACTTTTAGGATAATAAAAATTAACAAAAGTTTCTGAAGCTTTTCTTTGAAGAGCAGGATCATCGATAAGCCCTAATAAGGAAAATGGTCCAACTACTTTTTCACCATCAATAATTTTATTCTTTACTTCATCTAAAAGATTTGGCAAATCACCCCAATCACAAAGGTTCATTTTATTATTTAACATATCGCCTAATATAAAATTCATATCTGGTTTAATCTCATATGCTCGCTCATAACATAGCATTGCCTTATCAAGCTTCTTAAGTTTTTTAAAAACATTTCCAAGATTGCCATGTGCCTCAGCATAATTTGTATTAATACTTATTGCACTTTCGAAAGATTTAGCAGCTTCCTTAATTTTCCCAAGAGATAAGAAATTGAACCCAAGAAAATTATGCGCTTCATCAAAGTCTGGTTTAATTCTTATTGCTTTTTCATAACAATCAATTGCTGAGATTGTTTGACCAAGAACAGTAAAGCAACTCCCAAGGCTATTATGTGCCTCAGCAAAGTCTGGTTTAATACTTATTGCATTCTTGTAGGCTATAACTGCATCGTCTAATTGTCTCAGCTGCTTAAGAACAACTCCTAAATTGAAATATGCTTCAGCAAAATTTTGATTGATGCATATTGCTTTCTCATAGTTTATAACTGCATCATCTAACTGGTCAAGATCTTTAAAAGCATTACCAAGATTATTATATGCCTCAGCAAAGGTTGGCCTGATTTCTATTGCCTTTTTATAGCTTTTAACAGCATTATCTAACTGATTCAGATCTTTAAAAGCATTACCAAGGTTATTGTATGGTTCAGGCAAGTCTGGCTTAATAGCTATAACCTTTTTATAGTTTTTCAACGCATCATCTAGCTGTCCAAGATCTTTAAAAACATTACCAAGATTGTTATAAGCTGCAGCGAAATCTGGCTTTAAAAAAACTACCTTTTCATAACTTTTAACTGCAGACTCTAGATGGTTCATTGCTTTGAAAGTAACAGCAAGATTGTAATGGGTATCAACATGATTTGGCTCTAAAGTTATTGATTGTTTAAAACTCATAACTGCAGAGTCAAACTTCCCAAGATCTTTGAGTGCAATACCAAGATTTTTATGAGCTTCAGCATAGTCTGGCTTAATAACAACCGCTTGTTTAAACATCTTAGCAGCAGGCTCTAAATGTCCTATGGCCTTATAACAAGCACCACTAATATTAAACAGTAAAGGAACATTAGGATATTCTTCATTTAAAATTTTTATTACATCTATAGCCTTTTGAAACTGGCCTTTTGAATATAGAGAAATAATAAAATCAATTTTTTCCTTAGGAAGGACTTGTTGATTATTTTCATCTTTCATTTATTCTTCCACATATATATAATCAGGCTCTAATCCTTGATGATATCTTTCATACATAGTTGTATAAGCAGACTCAAGATTTTTAGTAAAAAGTTTTGTATCATAAAGTGGAGCTTTACGAATGTTAATGAAGAGCTTATCTTTAATAATTTTAAATTTATCAGGATTATTTGCAAGCTCAATCGCAAGAGATTCATACTCTTTTATGGAAGTCGTAATTAGTTCTGGAAGATTAATAGCACTTAAAATACTTGCACCCATTCTCGCCTGATAAGACTTACCAATATAAGTTATCATTGGAAGCCCCATTCGAAGAGCATCACTGGCAGTTGTTCCTGCATTATAAGGATGGGTATCAAGAAATAAATCAACAGCTCGATATCTTGCTAAGTAATCTGGCCTTGCCAAACTATCTCCAAAAATAAGTCTACTAGAATCAATGCCTCTAAGAGTAATTTCTTTAGCTAGATTTGATTTAGACAAATCATTATTTACAAAAATAATTATTACACTACTTTTAACTTGCTTAAGAATTCTCGCCCAACTATCAAATATAGCAGGGGTGAATTTATAGGTATTATTAAAACAACAAAATATAAAGCCTTTTTCAGGAAGCCCAAGATCTTTGCGAGTAAAGGTTATTTCAGGAGGTATTTCTGTTGAGTCATTAACTTGAAAACTTGGAAGATAGATAATTTTCTCCGAGTAGTACTTTTGATTTTTTTCAGGAATCATTATTGGATCTGCAATTAAATAATCATAGTAATCAGCGCCCATAGTTCCAAGAAAGCCGATATAACTCAACTGAAGAGGGGCTGCAGACATAGCAAATACATCCGTTCTGGACTCTGCAGTTAAACCAGCTAAATCTATCGCAATATCAATTTCAAGAGACCTTGCAAGGAGAGCTATATCTTTATGGGACATCAAGCGAACGTCATGAAAGTGGTCGACCCCTTCTTTAATCCTAAGATTCATTTCATCTTTTGTATCAGGACCAAGGGAAAATGCGAAGATTTCAAAGTGTTTTCGATCATGCACTTCATAAAGCTCAGCAGTTAAATATGCAACAGGATGTGCCCTAAAATCTCCAGAAAAATAACCAATTCGAATTCTCTTATGTTTAGGATAAAATTCAATTTTAGGCAAGATATGACTTTTTGGATGGTCAGTATTTACTCTTAATTCTATTGCTTTTCTTGTAAGTGCTGGATCATCAATAAGTCCAAATAAGGTAAATGGATCAATAACTTTTTTGTTCTCATTAATTCTCTTCCTTGTTTCAATGAGTAGATTTGGTAAATTATGCCAATTACAAGAGTTCATTTTTCCACTCAATATGTTGCCTAAGACATAATTTAAATCAGGTTTAATCAAAGATGCTTTTTCATAAGCCTTTAAAGAATCTAAATATTGATTTAGCTTACTGAACACATGTCCTAAATTATTATGCGCTTCAGCTAAGTCTGGATTTATAGCTATTGCATTGTTATAAGATTGAGCTGCATAATCCAATCGATCTAGCTCAACCAAAGCAATTCCTAAATTATTATGTGTATCAGCATCATCTGCATTAATAGATAACGCACTCTCATAAGATTTAACTGCATCATCAAATTGACCTAGTTTTTTTAAAACAACTCCAAGATTATTGTATGAGTCGGCATAATTTGGATTGATACTCAGCGCTTTTGTATAGGACTTAACTGCCTCTTCCAATTGACCAAGCTTGTTAAGCGAAACTCCAAGATTATTATATGCCTCTGCATACTCAGGATCAATAACTAAAGCTCTTTCATAAGACTGAACTGATTCATCAAATTTATCAAGTTCATAAAAGACAACTCCAAGGTTATTATGTGCATCAGAGTAATCTGGATTAATGGCAATAGCCCTTTCATAGGACTTAACCGCATCACTAAGTTGACCTAAATCTTTAAATGAGTTGCCTAAATTATTATAAATCGAAGGGTAATCTGGATTAATTTTTAATGCTTTCTCATATGAACTTACTGCATCATCCAGTTGACCAAGTTCTTTAAAAGCATTTCCTAAATTATTATGTGCTTCAAAAAAATTAGGATTAAGTAAAAGTGCTTTATGGTATGACTTAACTGCATCATCTAGTCTGCCTAACTCCTTCAGTCCAACACCAAGACTATGATGCCCCTCAGCTAAGTCTGGATTGAGAGCTACCACTTTTTGTAAATGTTCAATCATAAGATCTATCTGGCCAAAATCCTGAAGAACAATAGAAAGACTAAAATGCGCTTCGGCATAGTTTGGGTTAATAGCTAGGGCATTTTCATAGCTTTTAATTGCCATATTTAACTCACCTAGCTCTCTAAAAACGTTACCAAGATTATTATGTGCCTCTGCATAATCTGGATCAAATTCTATTGAATTCTCATAGCTTTTAACAGAATCTTCAAGCTTACCAAGCTCTTGAAAAGTACCTCCAAGATTATAGTGAGCTTTTGAATAATCAGGCTTTATGAATAAAGCTTTTTGATAACTTTTTACTGCAGATTTGAATTGCCCTAAGCCTGCAAAACAAGCACCAGTTATGTTATGCAGAATTGGATTTTCAGGAAAATTCTTTGTTAAAGAAACAACTTTATCTAATGCCTCTTGAAAAAGGCCGCTAGAAAAAAGGGCAATAATAGAGTTAATTTCTAATTGTGGCGGCTCTTTAATTGACATATTTATTTTTTTAGTAACTTAAACCTTTAATTAATGGTTGCAAATATTTTTCATATTTTTTCCAAACTTCTGAACTTCCTTGGTACATCTTTTGTCTTACTTGCATTGAACTAGTTGTTTTTACAGCTGTTTTATTCTTATGAAAATTTAAACAATTCTCATCCCACTCTAAATCACAATATTTTAATAAATTTCGAGTTTCCATCTCTTGGTTAGTTGTAAGATCTTCATAGCAAACATTATGTATTTTATTAGGAAATAATTTATCCCAAAATCCCATAATATCAATATAAAGCTGGTAATATTGAGCTAAATCTTCCTGGTTAAACGAATATGCATTTCCATTAAAAAAAGATTTGTAAATTGACCAGCATGTAGCTATAGGATCTCTCTTCATATGCAAAATTTTTGCGTCTGGAAAAGCTGTCAAAATAAAACCAACATAACGAAAGTTTAATGGCATTTTATCTACAATTATCCTTTCATGAACATTTAAAGAAATGAGTGAGTCTAAATACTTATCATGAATGGATAAAAAGTCCTTTGAAGAAAAGCCACTCTCATTTTTATTATTATTTTCTCTTATAAATGGAAAAACAGATTTATTTAAATTATTTAATTCACCAGCACCATGGACACCATAATGACTATCAAGAATTTGATGAACCAAAGAAGTGCCAGAGCGAGGCATTCCCACAATAAAAATAGGCTTTAAAGGGTTAGGTCTAACTTGTGTCCTCTCTAAAATAGAAGGCTTAGGGTTAAATGCTTCTTTAATTCTAGAAAATAATTTTATATCTCTATTAATAGAATAATTTAGCTCCTTTTTACGCAGACGATTACCTTCCTCTAAAAGTCTAAATTGTTCATCATGATTCTCTATATCTTCATTAGCTTTGGCTAAAGCAAAATTTAAATTAATACGATCTGTCATGTCTAAATCATTTTTGTCAAGAAATGAGTACATTTTAGAAGCCTTAAGATCACTATTTTTGTACTTTTTAACTTGGCTTAAATGATAGTTAGCAGCGCCCCATTGAGGCCTAATCTCTAATGTCTTCTCAATATTTTTAAGAAACCCTTCCTTATCTCCAATATCTTTAAGAGATAACGCAAGATTAAAATATGCTTTTGCATACTCTGATTTATAAATTATTGCATCCTTAAAACTCTTTATAGCCTCTGCTACACGCCCATAATCATTTAAAGATCTTCCAAGGTTATTATGTGCTTCTGAAAAATCATGTTTATATGCGATAGCCCACTCTAAACTTTCAATTGAACTTTTTAGACGTCCAAGTTCATAAAGTGAAGTTCCAAGATTATTATAAGCCTCGGGGTAATTTGGATTAATTTCTATAGCTTTCATATAACTGTTAACAGCGTCCTCAAGACAATTTAAAGCTTGATGGATAACACCGAGGTTAAAGTAAGCCTCTGCATACTTTGGATTAATTGATACTGCCACTTCAAACATCTTAGCAGCCCCTTCCAATTCACCTAACTCCTTGTAACATGCACCTATGAGATTAAAAAGCAAAGATTCATTAGGGTGCTTCTCATTTAAGCTTTTGATTTTATCTATTGCATCTTGAAATTTATTATCTAAGTAAAGAGCAAAAACAAAATCTAATTCATTTTTTGGCAAAGAAAACTGCTTATTTTTCATTTCTTTTTTCCTTTAATATGTTGAGCTGTCTCTTGCTTTTTTATTTATAAACAGGATAAAAGTCATAATGCAAAGACAATCATTTTTCAAGGCTAAATTAAACCCTAATATTTATTTAATTTAATTTTAAACTAGGACGTTTGGCGGCAGCTCTTTATTTCTAATTTTTATGGGGACACCAACTTTTTATAAAAAGCTGAATAAAGTAAATTAAAAAATACAGGCATTTCTATTAATATTACAAAATATTTTAGTATACTCAGAGAATTATAAAAGATGACTTCTCGCAAATAAAGCCTTGGAATGACAATAAAAACTCAACGCCTTTTAGATCGTGCAAAAAAACTTACGAAAAAAGGTCAGCTAGTTGAAGCTGAAAAAATTTATTCAACTGTTCTTAAGTCTTTTCCAAATAATCAAGAGGCAAAAAGAGGGCAGCTAAAGTTAAATCAAACAATAGAAATATATCCAACACAAACACAATTAAACAAAGTTATGCAGTCATACTCGTCTGGCAGATTCCAAGAGGCGCTATATGCCGCTCAACTTTTAGCTAAAAACTTTCCAAATGAACCATTGTTATTTAATATTTGTGGGGCTTGTTATAGTGAACTAGGACCAATTGAATCTTCAGTTAGTTACTTTGAAAAAGCAATAGCTCTTAATCCAAAATATGCAGAAGCGCATTATAATCTTGGGGCTATACTCCAAAAAAACCATCATACTGATAAGGCAATCAAATCCTATAAAGAGGCAATTAGTATCAAACATGAATACCCCACTGCTCATAATAATCTAGGACTTATTGAGTTAGAACTTGGCAATATAGGTTCTGCGGTCAAGAGTTTTGAATGGGCAGTTGCCTATAGTCCAGAATACGCTGAAGCTCATAACAACCTTGGTGCAGCATTCCAAGAACTAGATAAATTTGATGAAGCTATAAAACAATATAAAAAAGCAGTGGCTATTGATCCACGATACGCTCAAGCATTTAATAATTTAGGGATTTCATGCCAAAGCATTGGCCTCAAAGAAGAAGCTATAAATCATTATGAGAGAGCAATTGCTATTCAAACAAACTTTCCTGAAGCTCACTTTAATTTAAGTTCTATAAAAAAATACATTAAAGGCGATATTCAAATTTCTAAAATGGAGTCACTAGAATCTTCTAATAATCTAGACCAATCAGGTCAAATATTTATAAATTTTGCTTTGTCCAAAGTGAATGATGATTTAGGTAATAAAGATGATCTATTTAAGTTTTTAAATGAAGGCAATCGCCTTCGTAAAGAGCAATTAAATTACTCTGTTGATGAGCTCCAAGCCAAACATTTACTAATTAAAGAAATCTTTAACCATAGCCCTCCCTCCATTAATAAAAATTTACTAAAAGATACTAACTTCAAACGCCCTATTTTTATTGTGGGCATGCCTCGTTCAGGAACAACACTTGTAGAACAAATCATTTCAAGCCATCCTTTAGTATATGGTGCAGATGAATTAAGCACGATCAGTAAACTTGCTACTTCAGTAATGGAGGATTCATCATCTCAAGCGAAAAATGGTATAACAGAAAAATCTTTTTTATCTATCCGTCAAAATTACTTGAACTCTCTTTCTAATTTTAATATTAATGAAGAAATCATTACTGACAAATGGCCTTTAAATTTTCAATATATTGGTTTTATTTTGAAAGCCTTTCCAGAATGTAAAATTATTCATTTGAAAAGAGATGCAAGAGCAGTATGCTGGTCAATTTATAAACATTACTTTAGTGGAAATGGAAATGGATGGGCATATAACTTTGATGATTTAGCCAATTTTTATGGTTCATATTTAGATTTAATGAGTTTTTGGCATGAGCTATTTCCAGATAAAATTTACGATATTAACTATGAAAAACTAACTACTAACCAAAAAGATGAAACCAAAAATTTATTAAAATATTGTGATCTAGATTGGAATGATAGTTGCTTAAATTTTCACACTAATAAACGCGCCGTTAAAACAGCAAGTGCGTCCCAGGTTAGAAAAAAAATGTATAAAGGTAGCTCTGAAGAATGGAAAAAATACGAAGAGCATATTAAGCCTCTAATAAAAAACTTACACTCCAAGTAATGCCTACTAAGAAACTAGCTTATTAAGATATTTTCTTGAAGATAATTGAGCAACTTAGATACCGATTCATCCAGTGTTTCTTTATCAGTATAAATAATTAATTCTGGATTTACCGGCTCTTCATATGGAGAATCTATTCCAGTATAATTTTTAATCTCTCCTGCTCTTGCTCTCTTATAAAGACCTTTGACATCTCTTTTCTCACAAGTTTCTAAACTTGCCTTGCAATATATTTCAATAAAGTTATCATTTGTAATTAAATCTCTTGCTGACTTTCTGTCCTCTGTAAATGGGCTAATAAAAGCAGTTATGGCAATTAATCCAGCCTCTATCATTAACTTGCTAACCTCACTAATTCGACGAATATTTTCACCTCTATCGGCATCACTGAAGTCAAGATTAGAATTTAATCCATGGCGAACATTGTCTCCATCTAATACAAAAGTCCTACATCCTTTTTGAAATAATTTTTCTTCTAATGCATGAGCTAGAGTTGATTTTCCAGACCCTGAAAGACCAGTAAACCAAAGAACAACTGAGCGATGCTCATTCAACTTATTACGTCTTTGTCGCGTAACTGTTGCTTGATGATATATAACATTTGAGCTTTTCATATTAGTTACTAAATAAAAAGTAATGAATTAAAAGAAGATATTATATAGACCATTCAAAAAAAACTCAGTGAGTTTAGTAATTCTCAAAGGAGATAAAGGTCAAATCTACTCTAAAATTTAATCATGTAAGAATTGTGACTTAAAGTCTGATGAAATGGCGTCCCGTAGGAGATTTGAACTACCTGTTTCCAGAATGAAATCCTGGCGTCCTGGGCCACTAGACGAACGGGACAAGGGGCTTTGTATGATATTACTTTAGAACATTTGATTAGAATTTGCGTTCTTTAATTAAAAAAATGGCATCGCGTAGGGGAATCGAACCCCTCTTGCCAGGATGAAAACCTGGAGTCCTAACCGATAGACGAACGCGACAATAAAACTATTTTGCTTGGTGGAGCTAGGCGTTACCCTAATAACGTTTGTCGCAACTAAGCCTTATTCATCTATACTCAAAAAGCACCAATAAAAACTATAAAGTACTTCATTAAAAAAGACTAAATAGTGTTGTTTCTACACCCGTCTATTGTACCAAATTAGTCATCTGCTTGCAAAACAATAGATGCGAATAAAAGTAAATATTTATAGCAAGATAAATCTAAGATGTAAGCCCACCTACCCCACCCCTTTTAAAGAACTAGACAACCTAGCAAAGGCAGCTTGACGCGACATTTAGAAATCCTAAAAGTTAGTTTCAGCATTAATAGTGAAAGCCATCGCTAATTTAATAGTTCAAAACACTATCTTCCTCTGTATATAATTACCATCATCTATTCACTTAAATCTGTCTCATAGAAACAAACGAATATACTTAATGCATCAAATTCCAAGGAAAATACTCAATGAATAATGACAATTCAAGACAAAACTATGACGATGAAATCGACCTAAGACAAATACTTAAGTTATTAAAAGAGCGTAGTCAATTTATATTTACATTTACTGGCGTTGTGACCTTAATTACAATTGGGTATGTTTTATCTTTAACTGCTCCGCCCACGCAATACAAGGTAGAAACTTCTTTTCTTAAACCTAATGCAATTTCAGTTATTAAGCTCAATCAAAATTTTTTGGCACAGGATCCTAACTCGCCTCTGACCATGGATGGCACAAATAGCACAGCTAACACAGCTGATTCTGTTTTTAGTAAACTCTTAACTACTCTAAATTCTCCAGTATTACAAAGAGACGTGTTTGATGATGGTGGTTATGCAGAAAAACTTGGTCAAGAAGGTGTTCCATCATTATCAATTAGTAAAGATGATAATTCAATTGGACTTAAATTACCTCATATTCTCAGTACTCACAGCTCAAATCCTGTTATTGTTTCTGAGTTTTTAAATGAGGTTCTTACTGCAGCAGATAATAAAACAGTTAATTATTTTATTAATGTTCAAAAGCTAAAGATTTTAAATCGTTTAAATGAAATAACTACAGAACGTCAATTACTATTGACTAAGTCAAAACAAGACCGCTTTTCACAAATACAAAGAATCAAAGAAGCAGATAGCCAAAAACTAATAGAGATTAAAAACAAAATTAATGCAGCTAGGCTCATAGCAAAAACAGAACGAATGAATCAAATAGTAGTTCTAACTAATGCTGCTCAATTAGCATCCTCTCTTGGGATAATTGAAAATAACCTTAATCAGCTTGGTAAAGGCACAAATAATACAAATTTGAATATTGCAATTCAAAGCGGAACAGATATTCCAGACTGGTACTTATATGGTGAAACAGTCCTTCTAGAAATGATTGCATTATTAAAAGCTCGAGAAAGTGATGACCCTTATATTCCAAAATTAGCCATATATGGTAATCAAATAAATGATATTAAAAACAACAATCTATTGCAAACACTTAAAGAACGTTTGGATGATAGTCCCTTTACTACTGAAATCAGCCAACTAGATATTGAAACAATACAACTTGAATCAATCAGCCCAGATTCTAGTGGTATTAATGCAATGCAATTGTATCAAGCTGCGACTAGTAACGTACTCCCAACTCCGAGTAAGAATCGATTAATAATAATACTGGCGGCTTTCATTGGTAGTTTTATGCTTAGTCTTGTTCTCGTTTTTCTAACGAATGCCTTTAAAGAAGAAGACAGTATTCAGAATAGCAAGTAAACTCCTTCAGAAGCGTGAATTTTGGACTCTCAAGGGTATATATAAAGGGTTTGCCTTGAGTATGGCATCGCGTAGGGGAATCGAACCCCTCTTGCCAGGATGAAAACCTGGAGTCCTAACCGATAGACGAACGCGACAATAAAACTATTTTGCTTGGTGGAGCTAGGCGGGATCGAACCGCCGACCTCTTCACTGCCAGCGAAGCGCTCTCCCAGCTGAGCTATAGCCCCAAGAAACTAGGATGTTTAGCAAAAGCGTAAATTAT
>Ga0209816_1000981_pt1 | contig 21651 bp, 22 predicted proteins | sample CoawatmetaG01DNA_FD_187509 | JGI IMG/M metagenome (GOLD analysis project Ga0209816, IMG submission 187509) | Marine microbial communities from the West Antarctic Peninsula - Coastal water metaG017-DNA (SPAdes) (version 2) | ecosystem: Environmental > Aquatic > Marine > Coastal ...
AGTATTACTAAAAAATCTCAACTCCACAAAAACAAGAAACGGCCTGCAAATATTTTTAGAGAAGCATAATATACAAACAAGGCCAATTTTTTCTGGAAACATTACGAAACAACCAATGATGAAAGAACGAAGATTTAAAACTAGTGATGATGGATATGAAAATACCGATTTTATAATGAAAAATGGAATGCTAATTGGATGCCATCCAAAACTTTCTTTTTCCGACTTAGATTATATATGTGAACTTCTAAAACAGTTTTTTTATGATTAATAAATTAAAAAATAGTTGCCGAGTTTGCAATAATTCAATAGAAATATTTATGAATTTTGGTGATATGCCTATTGCTAATAATCTTATTACAAACAATACTAATTCAACCCTTGATAGCGAATTTAAATATGACATGGATGTTGCTTTTTGTACAAAGTGTGCTTGCTTTCAAGTTACAAATGTACCAAACAAAAATTTAATGTTTAATAATTCTTACGCTTATTTTGCAAGCGAATCTAAGGAAATGATTAATCATTTTTATAATTTAAGCCAAGAAATTATTACTAAATATTTGATAGGCCCAGATGATTATATTTTAGAGATAGGCTGTAATGATGGTATTTTATTAAAAAATTTTTCTGATCAAAAAATTCCTCATTTAGGTATTGATGCCTCATCAAACCTTGTAGAAAAAGCAAAGATGGATGGCATTAATGTTAAATGTGCATTTTTTGATGACATATCAGCTGATGAAATTGAAAATGAATATGGAAAAGCAAAAGTTATTGTACTAACAAATACAATGCATCATATTGAAAATTGTAACGCTGTAGCTAAAGCTATTTCTTTACTTCTTTCTAAAGATGGAGTTTTAATTATTGAAGACCCGTATTTAGTTGATATGATTGATCTAGGTTCATTTGAACAAATCTATGCAGAACACAATTTTATTTGGTGTTTATCTTCATATAGCTATCTTTTTGAGATGTATGGAATATATATTAATGATGTAAAGCATTTCGATAAACACGGTGGCTCTATGCGATATTATTTTTCAAAAAAATTATCTATAAAAAGCAAAGAAGTTACTTTTTATGAAAATGTTGAGAAAAAAAATAAAATAAATGATTTAAAAACCTATGTAGATTTTAAAGAAAAATCAGAAAAAATATGTAGCGATCTATTAAAATTTGTATCTGACAAAGTAAGCAAAGGTTATACCGTTTGCGGATATGGGGCTACTGCTAAAAGTTGCACCATTTTAAATTATGCTAAAATAACAAATAATTTATTAACATGTATTTATGATTCCACTCCATTTAAAATTAATAAATTAACACCAGGAACACATATACCAATAAGAGACGCAAAGCTTATCAAAGAAGATCAGCCTGATTTCACTATCTTATTTGCATGGAACCATAAGAGTGAAATTTTAAAAAAAGAAAGGCTTACTAAAACAACTTGGATTGAATATATACCGGAGATAAATGAAATAAATGAAAATTAGAAATACAACATTACCAGTTTTAAGGCCTTTAGGAGATGATGATGATGTCAAAGCCATCAAGGAAGTAATCGATAGTGGTTGGTGGGGTAAAGGGCCTAAGGTGGAGCTATTAGAGAAAAAATTTGCCGATCTTGTTGGTAGTAAATATGCGGTGGCGGTTACAAGTAATACTGTTGGCCTAGACCTATATCTGAAAGCCAAAAAAATTAATAGCGGCAATATTCTTTCACCAACTGTTTCATTCATTTCTACTGCAGTCGTTCCAATTTGGAATAATTGTAAAACAGTACTTTGTGATATTGAACCAATAACAAGAAATATATGTACTAAAGATGTTAAAAAAAATATTGATAAGAATACTAAAGCAGTAATTGTTATTAATTATGCTGGCATACCTGCTGATATTAAATCTATAAGAAAAATTTTTGACGGGCCTATAATTGAAGATTGCGCTTTGAGTTGTTACTACCCCGGAGCAGGCAGACAAGGTGATGTTGCAATATGGTCATTTCAGGCTGTTAAAACTATCTCGTCAGGTGATGGTGGAATAATCACTACAGATTCAAAAGAACTGTATGAGAGTTTAAAATTGTTATCAAACTTTGGCATTCCACAAGATACATACCAAAGAGCAAAGGGATCAACAGATAAAAATACATTAAAACCAGGATATGTATGGGACTTTACTGTTTCTTCAATTGGATATAAAGCCTATATGAATGATATTACTGCGTCTTTACTTTTATCTCAGCTAGATAAGTTAGATGATGTTCTTAAAGTGAGAATGGAAATCCAAAAAAGATATAATGCAGAATTGCCAGATGAAATTATTAGGCCTCATTGGAGCAACACTTGTCAATTTTATAGTGCAAGCGTGAAAAGTAATGTTAGAGATAAATTAATGGAATTTTTATCTACCAAAAAAATTCACACAACTGTTCATTTTAAACCCTTGCACTTGCATCCAATTTTTAAACAAGAACAATCTTATCCAATAGCTGATAATGAATGGCATAAATTTATATCTCTGCCATGCCATGCTGGAATGGATAATGAAGATATTGACTATGTTATATATTGGGTCAAAGAATTTTTTGGAAATAAATAATAACTATAATAAAAATTGTAATTTTTTTTATTATGGCTCTTTTTTACCACTCTGATTTCTAGCATCTTGGAGGTTGTTAATCTGAGCAATTTCACCAGTAATAATTCTATCTTCCAATTTATCGCTTTAACCAGTTAAAGACTTTCTAATAATAATTATAGGATTTATGAAATCAATAGAATCTACCCAACCTTATTTAATAAATACTGACACCTACTCCAACTAAAAGAAAATTCTAAAATACACATCTATAGTCTAGATTGCTTCAATATAATTATTTATTCTTCTTATTTCTGCCTAGCTCTTCTTCCAATTCTCTTTCTCTTAATTTTCTTTCTCTTGCAGTATCATGAATTTTATCTGTCTTAATGAATTTAACTGCTTTTATTACATATGAAAACATAAAAAAAATACCAACTCCAATTAAAACATAACCAATATAAAGCAAATTGAAATCTAAAATTGCATTAAATATATCTCTCAATGACATATTATTTCACCTACCACCACCAGATTAGGAATTAAGAATAAGAGTAGGAAAAGTTTTTTCATAAGGTCAGTTTACTTTTGATTTTTCTTCTAATTGCTTGACCTTATTCTTATCACCACAAATATACATTTCATATTTTGTTTGTGCGCATGTTTCAATATTAGGCAAGATTAAGCAAGTGTTTAAATAACCTTCATAAGCTTCTTTATCATAGAAACATGAAACTGATGGCTTGGAGTATTCTGTTCTTACGCCTTGGTCATTAATAGAAATTTCTTTGCTATGACCTAACATAGGAATCGTTAATAATAGTATGAGTAGTTTTTTCATTAGACCATTTTACCCCCAGGCAATTACGTGGGCAAATGAATAAAATCATAAGTTTTTAAAACGAAAACGTACATATTGGTTTTTCTACTCACTTCTCTAGCCTATATATAGATGTATGGCACTCAATTTTTTGGAGATATTTTTAACATTAAGAATATCTAATCATAACAATAAGCAATATGTAGTTTACCTTAACCAATATTGCTCATAAGGTGAATATATCAAATTAATTTAGGAATTAAATATGAGCGTATTAGAAAATTTCAAAAAGTTAAAAGCAGAAGGAAAGAAAATTGTAGTTGTTACTTCTTATGACTACTGGAGTGCAAAGATTCTTAACGAAACAGACGTAAACGGTATTTTAATTGGTGACTGTTCATCTATGGTAATGCATGGCCATGAAGACACATTGAATTCTTGTGTGGAAACAATTGCGACGCACACCAGAGCAGTAAAAAAAGGAGCAAAAGATAAATTCCTTATTGCTGCTATGCCTTTCATGAGTAATTTAAAGGGAATGAAGGAGACAATGGATAACGTTGAAATCTTAATCAAGGCCGGGGCAAATGCTCTTAAAATAGAAGGTGTTGATGGAAACGAAGAGCTCTATGCTCATCTTTCTCAATCAGGTATTCCAACAATCGGACACATTGGCCTTACACCATCTCACCACAATGCAATCGGTGGATTTAAAGCTCAAGGCAAAACCATAGAAAGTGAGCTTAGCCTCATTGAAGAAGCCAAAAAACTTGATAAGCTTGGATGTATAGCAATCGTTTTAGAAGCTGTTCCACAGCACGTAGGTGCCGCGGTTAGAGACGCAGTTTCTATCCCAGTAGTCGGTGTTGGAGCAGGATTGGACGTAGATGGACAAGCACTAGTTTTTCAAGATATGCTAGGATTTTCTACAGACTTCAAGCCTAAATTCGTAAGAACATACATGAATGGAGCCGATCTTATAAAAGATGCCGTAAATCAGTTCGCAGCAGATGTGCATTCAGAAGCATTCCCATCGGCAAAAGAAACTTACGCACCGGCTAAGGAACAGCTACTTAATAAATAAATAGATTACAACAATAAACACTTAACACTTTCGGAGTTATAAAAGACACTTTTATAACTCCGAAACCCCTAGCCTATTTAGACGTATGGCACTCAATTTTTTGGTGGTTATCTATTTTATTTTGAAAAAAGATATAGTTAGAAAAACATATTTAAAAAAGCGTCAAGAACTATCTTCTTCTAAATTTAAAGAAGAATCATCTCAGCTTGTTCAAAAAACTATTGAGCTTATAAAAAAATATAAGCCTGAATGTATTCATTGCTTCTTACCCATTCATTCAAAAGGTGAAATAAATACTATATTAATCATTCAGTATTGCTGGAAAAATAACATCAATGTTGTTGTACCTGTTAGTAATTTTGAAAATGGGACACTAAAAAATGCAGAATTTAGACCTCATACCAAAACAAAACAAACAAAAAATAATATTACCGAACCAATTGATCCTATTTGGAAAAAAAACGATAATATTGATATTGTAATTACTCCTCTTTTAGCTTTTGATCCTAAAGGTTATCGAGTAGGTTATGGAAAAGGATTTTACGATCGTTTTTTTGCTTCTTTACACAAGGATGCTAAAAGAATTGGAATCAGCCTTTTTAAGCCTTGTAAAGGCATAGAAAATTTAACTAAACAAGATATACCTTTGACACATTGCGTTACTCCCAATAAAACCTATTCTTTCTAATAATTTCATAAGCTTCATTTTTACTTACAGACCATCCCCAATAAGCAGATCCTAATGATATATGCTTCATTGTTTTTTTCATTTTTTACTACCCTCTTCCTTAGCTTCTTGATCCTTAGCTTCCTGAAGGTCTTTAACCTGAGCATCTGCACCTGTTATGACTCTATCTCCTAATTTTTCGATTTCACCAACTACAGACTTTTTAATAATAATCATAGAATTTCTGAACTCAATAGACTCTACCCAACCCTCTTTAATAAATAAAGGTATCTGATTCATCGAAAAGAAAGTTCTAAAAAACACATCTATTGAAATTTGATCATTCCAAAATTGGATATTGATAACATCAATAAGTTTTTTAAAAAAACTATATGCGCTAAATTCATTTAAAATTCCCCCTCCCCATTTATTCAAATAGAGAGTATGGGTGTCTTCAATTACATACACACCCCCAGGTTTTACCAAAGGAAAATATATCAAAAAACTGCTAATAATATCGTTTGTTTGATGTGAGCCATCATCAATCACAATATCAAAGCTATCAGAAATATTTATAATCTTATCAAAAGTATTTGACTGGTTTACATCGCCAACCACAACGTGAACTCGTGAATCATCGTAACGAAGGTTGCCACATAACTTATCTATATCGCAACCTATTAAAACACTAGCATTTTCAAAAAAAGTTTTCCAGGTTTCTAAGGATCCCCCATTTTGGACTCCAATTTCTAGAAGGCTTAATTTTTCTATACGGTATTTTTCAAATAGCTCATCATAAACAGCCAAGTAGGACGACCACTTATCGCTAACTTTTCCGATGTTTTGTTTATGAATTTCTTCAATAGATAGTTTGCTCATCAAGAATGTTTCCTAAAGTTAAACTTAATTTTACCTCCAGACAATTAAGTGGGCAAATGAAGTCTGGAGGAGAATTAAGAAAATGGCGGAAGAGGTGAGATTCGAACTCACGGTGGGTATGAACCCACGTCGGTTTTCAAGACCGGTGCATTAAACCGCTCTGCCACTCTTCCGGAGTGCGAATTTTATCATATGAAATAACTAACTTAAAACTTTATTCGGAAAATAACGTATCTTCAAAACCAAAAAATCGTAAGTCCTTTATTCTTAGAGGGTACAACATGCCAATTAAATGATCACATTCATGCTGCACTACCCTGGCATGAAAGCCTTCGGCATCCCTATCTATTGGTTCACCAAATTGATCGAAACCTTTGTAATTAATACTTTGAAATCTTGGGACCAAACCTCTCATTCCAGGAACAGACAAACAACCTTCCCATCCGTCTTCAACTTCATCGGATAAGGGGGTAATAATTGGATTAATTAAAACTGTAAAAGGTATCGAATCATCCTCTGGGTATCTTTCAGTATCATGCCCAAAAATAACTAATTGAATTCCTTCACCAACTTGAGGAGCTGCTAAACCTGCACCGCTGGCATCTTCCATAGTTTCTATCATATCTTCAACTAACTTATGTAATTCTGGAGTATCAAACTCAGTTACTGGTTTTGCTTTTTCAAGTAAGAGTGGGTGACCCATCTTTATTATTTCTTTAATTGCCATATGATTCAATAATTCCCTTAATTAAATTAGTTATATTTAAAGCCATTTTTTCAGAATTAGCACTAATTTCTTCATGAGTAACCCCATCTTTATTTAGACCTCTTCCTGCCGCATGATTTGCCACTGGACAAATTATTGCATAATTTACACCAATCTCTCTTGCAAGAGAAGTCTCTGGCATACCTGTCATCCCTACAATATTTGCTCCATCATTTTCATAACGTGTAATTTCAGCAGCTGACTCAAGCCTAGGTCCCTGAACTGATGCATAAACAGCATTTAAATGGCATTTTAGTTTTAAAAGTTTCGATACTTTTAAAAAACTATTGACTAAATTATTATCAAAAGGAAAGGTAAAGTCAATATGTTTAACAGGACCTGTAATTCCATCGAAAAAAGTATTTTGTCTACCATAAGTGTAATCAATAATTTGGTTAGGAAATACGAAGTCACCAGGCATAAAATCTGTTTCAATAGAACCAACGGTATTTATGCCAATAAGATTTTTAACCCCTACTGAGTGTAGGGCCCAGATATTTGCTTGGTAATTAATTAGATGGGGAGGAATAGAGTGACTTTTTCCGTGTCTCGCCAGGAAAACAACTTTATGACCTCCAAGCATTCCAAAGGTTAAGGGTTCTGAAGTTTGCCCATAAGGAGTTTTGATAGACTCATGTTTTTCAAGTATCAAACCCTCAATTTTATCTAAACCTGTCCCACCGATAACTCCAAACATATTTTTTCCCTATGCTATAAAATAATTTAACAACTATGTCATACTTTATTTATGAGACATTATATTACCTTGGGGGCAGGAAAAGAAAGTAAAAAACACTATGAAAACTTTCCTGTAGCGACTTTCCTATACCCAAAAAAAATACGAGAGGCTGCAATAATTCTTTATCAATTCGCACGAACAGGAGATGACATTGCAGATGAAGGTTTCTTTTCAAAACAAGAAAGGATAAAAAATTTAAAAATTTATCAAATAAATTTAAATAAAATAAAAAAAAATAATTTAAATGTTGATTTATTATTTCTTGATATTTACAAAATAATTAATCAATATCAAATTCCTATAAACTTACTTCAAAAATTTATCGACGCATTTAAGCAAGATATTATTAATAATCGATATAAAAATTTTGATGAATTTATTGATTACTCGAACAAAGCAGCTGCCCCAGCAGGGCAAATAATTTTATGCTTGTTTAGAGAAGATACAAAACAAAATATTATTTATTCAAATTCAATCTGTCATGCTTTAGCACTTATTGGAATTAGCCAAGACTTTTATGAGGATATATTAAAAGATCGGTTATATATTCCAACGAATGAGATGAAAAAGTTTAACCTCCAGATATCTGATATTCATGATAAAAAATTTAATACTAATTGGAAATTATTTAAGAAATTTTGGTTGCAGCGAATAGAGCTAACCCTAATGCAAGGTCTTCCTTTGTTAGAAAATACAAAAGGACGACTTAGGTTACAAGTTAAAATTTTGTTTAGTGCAGCACATTTATTGATAAGTAGAATGAAAAATGAAGAATGTGACCTTTTTAATAATCCTCCCAAGCTATCCAAAATAGACTGGATCGTATTATTTTGTAGATGTATCCTTACAAAATGAAACCTCAAGATTATTGCAAACAAAAAACTAAAGAAAGTCATTCTAGCTTTTTATTTGCATTTATATTTCTAAGCCAAAAAAAGAGGAATGCTCTCACTGCACTTTATGCATTTTGTCGAGAAGTTGATGATATAGCAGACGAAAGTAAAGAATATGATATTGGGAAAAAAAAATTAGACTGGTGGCGATTAGAAATTGATAACTTGTATAACAATAAACCGCAACATCCTGTCACCAAAGCTTTAGAACCTTATATCAGCGATTATGAGCTTGATAAGGCTTACTTTATTGAGATTATTGATGGAATGGAAATGGATCTTAATTTAAATCGTTACGAGAGCTTTAAACAGCTCCAACTTTATTGCTATCGAGTGGCATCAACCGTTGGCATATTATCTGCCCAGATATTTGGGTATAAAGATAGTAAGACTCTAAAATATGCACACAACCTCGGTATTGCCCTGCAGCTTACTAACATTATTAGAGATATTGGTGAGGATGCTAGAAGGGGTAGAATTTATATTCCACTCGACGAACTTAAAAAACTCAATATCACTGAATCAGAAATTCTTCAGTATATTAATCATAAAAAAATGAGAGATTTAGTTGAGAATCAAACAAAACGTGCTCATGATTTTTATAAGCTTGCAATTGATAATCTCCCTAATGAAGATAAAATAAATCAAAAGCCAGGGTTAATGATGGGAAATATTTACTACGTGTTGTTATCTGAAATTATAAAGGACAGTCCGGAAAACATACTCAACCAAAAAACAGGATTATCTAGCTTAAGAAAAATCTTAATTGTTCTACTCACGTCTTTTAATTACCAATGGATTAAATAATTATCGTTTAATCAAATCTAAAGCCTGGAAAAGACTCTCTACTGGCAATATTTCAATTCCTTTAATCTTTTGTTTGGCTTGATTTGCTTTTGGAATGATGGCACGAGTAAAGCCTAGCTTAGCGGCTTCCTTTAGTCTTTCTTGGCCTCTTTGAACTGGCCGGACTTCACCTGCCAAACCAATCTCTCCAAATATAACTGTTTTTTGATCCAATGGCTGGTCTTTAAATGATGATACGATTGCGCATAAAATAGCCAAATCAACGCCTGGCTCTGTTATTTTTACACCGCCAACAGCATTAACAAAAACATCTTGATCATAACAAGCAACTCCAGCATGTCTGTTTAAGGAAGCTAGTAACATAGCTAATCGATTATGATCCAATCCCACCGAAAGTCTTTTAGGAGATTGTCCATGAGAGCCGTCAACTAATGCTTGAATTTCTATTAACATAGGCCTTGAGCCCTCTTGAATACAAGTAATGCATGAACCATTAACTTGTTTATGATGATGTGATAAAAACAAAGCTGACGGGTTGGTGACCTCTTTAAGGCCTTTCTCTGTCATTGCAAATACCCCCAGCTCATTTACTGCACCATATCTATTTTTAAATGCTCGAATCATTCTAAAACTTGAGCTTGGGTCACCCTCAAAATAAAGCACAGTATCAACAATATGCTCTAAAACTCTTGGACCAGCCAAAGTACCTTCTTTTGTAACGTGCCCAACAAGAATCATTGTAATATCTAATTGTTTAGCAATTCTTGTGAGCTGAGCTGAGCACTCTCTAACTTGCGTTACTGAGCCAGGTGCTGAAGTAATCTCTTCAGAGTAAATCGTTTGAATTGAATCAATCACAACCACATTAGGTTTATTCTTTTCAATAGTTTGAACTATTTTTTCTAGATTAATCTCAGATAAAATTGAAATATCTGAAACCTCAAGCTCTAGCCGTCTTGCTCGCATGGCAATTTGTTGTGATGACTCTTCGCCACTAATATAAATAACATTACATGGATCACTTGGATCTTGTGTTATTTTTGATAAAGCCTGAATTAATATTGTTGATTTACCAATTCCAGGGTCGCCTCCCAATAAGATAACTCCGCCAGGAACAAATCCACCACCCAGAACACGGTCAAACTCTGAAATTTTTGTTTGTCTTTTTAAAATATTTATTGTTTCAACTTCATTTAATTTTGTTAATTCATTAGATTTTGCTAAAGAAGCATACCTTTTTACACCTTTACCCTCTACAAGACTTTCAACTAATGTATTCCACCCAAAACAATGAAGGCATTGTCCCTGCCACTTTGTTGACTGGCCTCCACACTCGGTGCATTGATAAACAATTTTACTTTTGGGCATTGATATTCCTTAATGGAACTCTTTGAGAAGCTGAAATAGCACAAACTAATTCGTAACCAACAGTGCCTGAAAATTGTGCAACAGAATCTACAAAAACTTGCTCGCCCCAAAGTTCTACTTCTGAGCCAATATTTGAAGTTGGAATTTTTGTTAAGTCAACATACAGCATATCCATAGACACACGGCCCACTAAGGAAGAAAGGTGTCCATCAATTGCAACAGGCGTTCCATTTTTAGCATGTCTCGGATAACCATCTGCATAACCACATGCCACAATTCCAATCGTCATATCTTTATTTGCTTTAAAACCTAATCCATACCCAAGCGAGTTTCCAGCTTTAATATTTTGGATCGCGATTATTTCCGATGTTAATGACATTGCTGGTATTAGCTCCAAATCTTTAGCAGTTTTATCTTCAAATGGAGAAAGGCCATAGAGCATAATTCCTGGCCTTACCCAGTCAAGCCTAGACTCAGGGTATCTTATAATAGCGGCAGAATTTGCAACCGAGGCAGGGTAATTATAGTTTTCAGAAATTAAATTAAAGATGCCAAGTTGTTTTTCTATTCCCTCTTCTTCATCCGCAGTCGAAAAGTGAGTCATTAAAATAATGTCTCCAATATATGGATTAGAATTTAAAGACTCAAGTAAATAGTTTATTTCGTCTGGCATAAATCCTAATCGATTCATTCCTGTATTAATCTTTAGATGAATATTAATTGGAAATATTGGTTTTACTTGATTAATTAGCTCGATTTGTCTTTCATTATGAATAGTTACATTAATTCTTAATTCTGAAGCAATATTAACCTCATCCTTATCAAAAAAACCTTCTAACAATAGTATAGTTTGCTTGAAGTTATTTTCTCTCAGTTGCATTGCTTCGTTGATGGAAAGAACTGCAAAACCATCTGACGCGTTTAATGTCTTAGCAACATCTAATAAACTATGTCCGTATGCATTTGCTTTTAAAACAGACATTACTTTACTTTTATTGGCTATTGTTTTTATATGGTCAAGGTTTCTTAATAGAGCCTGGTGATTAATCGTTGCTTTAAGTGGTCGCATTTAAATTTAATACCCTGGAGACTCATATCCAGGATTAGCATAATTCTCAAACCTCGTAAATTCACCAACAAAAGTTAGCTTCACTGTGCCAATTGGACCACTTCTTTGTTTAGCTAAAATTATTTCAGCAATTCCTTTGTCAGCTGACTCTGGATTATAAACTTCATCACGATATATAAACATAATTACATCTGCATCTTGCTCAATAGCGCCGGATTCTCTTAAATCTGACATTTGAGGCCTTTTATCAGGGCGGCTATCTACATTCCTGTTAAGTTGAGATAATGCAACAACTGGAACATTTAACTCTTTTGCCAGAGACTTTAATGATCTAGAGATTTCAGATATTTCTGTAGCTCGATTTTCACCTTGCCCACCCAAGGCGGACATAAGCTGAATGTAATCGACGACTATTAGACCCAAGCCACCCTCTGCAGAGCGATGTAGCCGTCTTGCACGAGCTCTCAGCTCGTAAGAATTAAGTGCAGATCCTTCATCGATGAAAAGTGGAGCTTCGTTAAGCCTCCCTAACCCATCAGCAATTTTTGCCCAATCATCTTCATCCATTTTTCCAGTTCGCATTTTCTGCTGATTAACTTTAGATACTGACCCAAGCAGTCTTGTTACAATCTGCTCGGAGCCCATCTCCATTGAAAATATAGCTACTGCTTTATTTTGATCTACTCCACAAGCTTCGGCAATATTCATTGCTAATGCAGTTTTTCCCATTGAAGGTCTTCCAGCAATAATTACCAACTCACCCCCATGAAGCCCGGTAGTTAAGTTGTCTAAATCAGTAAATCCAGTGGATAGACCAGTTACAGTCCCAGGGTTTTGACCTCTCTCTTCAAGTTCTCTGACAACATTAGCTATGACGGTTTGAAAGTCTTTATAACCTAATCTATTGCTCTCAGATTCAGCAATAGCAAATAACTTAGCTTCCATTTCGTCTAATAATTTTTGAGCACTCTTTCCTTTCGGCAAAAAAGCTCCTTCAACAATGTCTGAGCCTACGGTAATTAAGTTTCGTAATATTGAATTATCACGAATAATTTTTGCATAACCTCTAATATTAGCAACTGAAGGCATGTTCTCGGCAAGGCTTCCAAGGTATGCGATACCACCAGTTGAAGCAAGCTCAGAATTTTTTTCTAAAGACTCAGCAACAGTGATTACATCGGCTGGATTACTTGCATTAATAAGGTCATTTATATGAATAAATATTAAACGATGATCTTGTCTATAAAAATCTTTGGGGGAGATGGTGTCAGCTACTTGATCTAGCGCTGTGTTATCAATTAATAACCCACCTAATAAAGATTGTTCAGCCTCAATAGAATGAGGGGGTAATTTTAAGTTCTTAATTTGATCATCAGCCATTATAAGATTATAACCAATAAAAAAAAAGCTGCCCTATAGGCAGCTTAAAAAAATGAAAATAATTACTTTATTCCTCACCAATTACATTTACTTTTATTTCAACATTAATCTCTTGGTGAAGGTTTAAAGTGACAATGTGCTCACCGGTGTTCTTTATTGGTCCATCAGGCATTCTAATTTCTGCCTTAACAACTTCGTGACCACCGTTGTTTATCGCCTCAGTAATGTCTACATTTGTAACTGAACCAAAGAGTTTTCCGTCCATTCCTGATTTTTGCTTAACTTCGAGAACAAAACCCTCTAGAGCCTTAGCTCTTTTCTGTGCAGATTTAAATAATGCAGCTTGTTGTTTCTCAATCTCTGCACGTTTAACTTCAAATTCAGCTTTATTTGAATCAGTTGCTCTTTTAGCTTTACCTTGAGGTATTAAAAAATTTCTACCATAGCCATCCTTAACATTTACTATCTCGCCTAATTCACCAAGGTTTATGATTTTTTCCAATAAAATTATTTCCATAAGAGATCCTTAATGTTTGTCAGTGAATGGTAAAAGTGCTAAAAATCTTGCACGTTTTACAGCAGTTGTTAATTGTCTTTGGTATCTTGACTTAGTTCCAGTTATTCTGGCTGGTATTAACTTACTATTTTCAGTAATAAAATCTTTTAAGAGGCTGACATCTTTGTAGTCGACTTCTTTAATACCTTCTGCAGAAAATCTACAATAACGTCTTCTTTTGTACATATCTCTAGCCATTTCTTAGTCTCCCTCTTTTAAAGATTTTTCAACAAGTTCTTCTTTTTCAGCTACCTCAACAGGCTTTTCTTTTTCAGTTACCTCAACAGGCTTTTCTTTTTTAGTTATCTCAACAGGCTTTTCTTTTTCAGCTACCTCAACAGGCTTTTCTTTTTTAGTTGTCTCAACAGGCTTTTCTTTTTCAGCTACCTCAACAGGCTTTTCTTTTTTAGTTGTCTCAACAGGCTTTTCTTTTGATGAATCTTCAATTTTCTTATCACCAACTAATGACTTAGATTTTTCTTCCCTCATCATTGGTGATTGAGAAGTCACTGCAATTTTTGTTCCAAAAAGAAGGTGACGGATAATTGCATCATTAAATTTAAAAGTATGTTCAAGCTCAGCTAAAGTCTCTAAATTACATTCGATATTCATTAAAACATAGTGAGCTTTATGGATTTTTTGAATTGGGTATGCAAGCTGGAGTCTGCCCCAATCTTCTAAGCGATGGACTGATCCTTTGCTCGTTTTTATTAGTGCTTGATATTTTTCGATCATGGCTGGAACTTGTTCGCTTTGATCGGGATGTACAATAAATACTAATTCGTAGTGTCGCATAAAATTCCCTATGGTTAAAGCTTCCAACTTATATTTGTTGTGAAGCAAGGATTTAAAGAATACACATTATATTGTTTTTTATAATAAAATCAATGCCATTTACAAATTAAATTCTGTCTTTAATGTTAGCACCATATATTTTTTCTTTTAGATATTTGGCCTGGTCTCTTATATTTGCAGCTTTTTCAAATTCTAAATTTCTAGCAGCAACTTGCATTGATTTTTCTAGCTTTGCTATCTCTTTAATTATCTCAGGCTCAGTTAAGTCTTCGTATTTTCTATTTTCTTTTCTTAATGCTCGCTCTTTTTTATGTTCCTCAACATCCTCAAGAGTTTCAATAATATCTTTAACTTTTTTTACAATCCCAACAGGAGTAATATTATTATCTAGATTAAATTTTATTTGTTTTTTCCTTCGCCTATCTGTTTCATCCATTGCTGCCTTCATACTTTTAGTTATTTTGTTCCCATAAAAAATTACTTGCCCATTAAGATTTCTTGCTGCTCTTCCAGCTGTTTGAATCAAGGATCGCTCTGACCTTAAAAACCCTTCTTTATCTGCATCTAAAATAGCAACCAATGATACCTCTGGAATATCTAAACCCTCTCTGAGAAGGTTAATTCCGACTACGACATCAAATTTACCAATTCTTAAGTCACGAATAATTTCGACCCTTTCAACTGTATCAATTTCAGAGTGAAGATACCTGACTTTGATAGAATGCTCTGTAAGATAATCAGTCAAGTCTTCCGACATACGCTTGGTCAAAGTGGTTACTAGTACCCTTTCTTTTAAATCTACTCTTTTTTTTATCTCCCCTAATAAATCATCAACCTGACTATCGGCAGGCTTAACAATAATTTTAGGATCGATTAAACCAGTTGGACGAGCAACTTGTTCAACAATTATTTTTGAATGGTTAGCCTCATAATCTGCAGGTGTTGCACTAACAAAAATACATTGACGCATTACTGCTTCGAATTCTTCAAATCTTAATGGTCTGTTATCGTGTGCAGATGGTAAACGAAATCCATAATTAACTAGATTTTCTTTCCTTGCTCTATCCCCTTTAGACATTCCACCTATTTGAGGGATTGTTACATGACTCTCATCAATAATCATTATTGAATTATTTGGAAGATAGTCTAGTAAAGTTGGTGCTGGGGCACCTGCTTTTCTTCCTGACAAATGGCGAGAATAATTCTCAATACCTTTACAAAAACCAATCTCATTGAGCATTTCAATATCAAACTTCGTTCTTTGTTCTATGCGCTGTGCCTCAACCAACTTACCTTGACTAACAAAATCTTTAGTTCTTTCTGCTAATTCAACTTTTATACTTTCAACTGCCCGCAATGTACTATCCCTAGGGGTAACATAATGGCTAGATGGGTAAATAGTAAAACGTTTAACTTTTTCAAACAATTGACCAGTCAATGGATCAAATGCTTTAATTGATTCAATAACATCATCAAATAGACTTATCCGAATTGCAGTTTCTGAATTTTCAGCAGGAAAAATATCTATAACATCACCCCGAACCCTAAAACAACCACGTGAAAAATCAAAATCATTCCGTGTGTATTGCATAGAAAGCAAACGTAATATCATATTTCTTTGTAGTAATTTTTCTCCAACCTGTATATATAAAACCATTCCTTGATAATCAACAGGGTCACCAATCCCATAAATAGCTGATACAGTAGCAACAATAACTGAATCGTCTCTTTCTAATAATGCTTTAGTAGCTGAAAGTCTCATTTGCTCAATATGATCATTAATACTTGAATCTTTTTCAATAAAAACATCTCGTCCTGGAACATACGCTTCTGGTTGGTAGTAATCGTAATAAGATACAAAATACTCTACAGAATTATTTGGAAAAAACTCCTTAAATTCAGAATAAAGTTGCGCTGCGAGTGTTTTGTTTGGAGCCATAACAATAGCCGGTCTTCCTGTTTTTGCAATAACATTAGCGATAGTATAGGTTTTACCAGATCCAGTAACACCAAGAAGTGTCTGAAATTTTTCGCCTGATTCAATGCCATGAGATAATTTCTCTATTGCTTTAGGCTGATCACCTGCTGGCATGAAAGGTTGATGGAGTTCAAATGGGCTATTAGGGAACTTTTGGTTCAAAATTTAAACTTATAGAAGGCAAAAGACTTATTTTAACAGTTTGAGAACTTTAATAGATACAATTAGTCGAGATAATACAAATTTAATTTAAAAGGTCAGCTATGAAACAATTCTTTCTTTTACTTACGTTATTAATTCATACCTCTTTTGCTGGAGCTTTTGATAGAGCTGCTCTATTGAAAGCTTTTGGCTCAATAGTTATGGTTCGAGGCTATACTGAAAGCGGAAGTCTTGCATATGGTTCTGGGGTTATAGTCGGAAAGGGTGAGGTAATAACTAATTGTCACGTTTTAAGAAGGACGAAAGCCCCTTGGGTCTCACAAGGTGAGGATAGTTATTCTATTACCGACATAAGAATTGATACATGGCATGACTTATGCTTACTTAATATCCATAATTTAAATAAAAATCCAATATCAATTGGAAGTAGTAAAAATCTTGTAAAAGGCCAATCTTTAGCTGCCATAGGTCATTCCAGTGGGGCGCCAGTTCCATTAACTTCAGGTGGATATGTAGTTTCTACATATGAATATGATAAAGGGAAAATTATATTAAGTTCAGCAAAATTTCGACTAGGTGCAAGTGGTAGTGGTTTATTTGATATGAAAGGAAATTTAGTTGGAATTAATACATTTAAAACAACAGGTTATGGTTCGTATTATGCGATGCCAATTGACTGGCTAAGCGATTTAAGAAAAAAGGATAGACAAAAGAATTTTTTAGTTAAAGGTAAGGCCTTATGGGAAGAAGATGAAGACAAAAAACCATATTTCTTACAAATTGCAATCCCAAAAGTTAAAGAAAATTGGGATGATTTATTTTTAGTTACAAAAAAATGGATAAAGAAAGAAGAACAAAATTCAGAGGCATGGTATGAGCATGGATTTGCTCACGAAAAACTATTAAATTTTGAAGGGGCTTTAACTGCATATAACAAATCAATTGATTTAGATAAAAATAATTCTGATTCATTATATAGATCTGCGCTTCTTCATAAGAAAAATGGTGACTCAAATAAAGCTAAAAAAATTCAGAGAAATTTATTACTAATTGATGAAGTTAAAGGTCTTGAGTTAGAAAAGCTTCTTTAAATTTAATTGGATAAAAAATAATAATATTTATTTAGAAAAAGTTATTTGTACTTGTTGAATTTTTAAGTAAAATTACTTATCGCATTTTTAATGGCCTCTGGAATAAATTTTGTCTAACATAACACTATCAAATTGTGTCAATCGCATAAAGGAATCACCAACTCTTGCTATAACAGCTAAAGCTGCTAAATTAAAATCTGAGGGTAAAGATATTATTGCGCTTGCTGCGGGAGAGCCTGATTTTGATACGCCAGATTTCATAAAAGAAGCAGCCATAAAAGCAATTAAAGATGGGCTTACTAAATATACTCCAGTTTCCGGCCTCCCGTCCCTTAAGGAAGCTGTAGTTAAAAAATTTAAGCGTGATAATAGGCTAAATTATGAAACAAATGAGGTCATTATTGGTGTAGGTGGTAAGCAATGCATTTTTAATCTTTTTCTAGCATTATTAAATCCAGATGATGAAGTAATTGTTCCCACTCCATATTGGGTTTCATATACCGATATTGTGGAACTCACTGGTGCCTCAACAGTACTTGTTCATTGCGGAATAGACCAGTCATTCAAAATGACTGCATATCAATTAGAAAAATCTATTAGCAAGAAAACTAAAATAGTTATTCTGAATTCTCCTTCAAATCCAACTGGTTCTGTTTATTCACCATCCGAACTCAAAGAGATAGCTAATATATTGATAAAATATCCAGATATTTATGTAATGACTGATGATATTTATGAGCATATCCGGCTTGATGAACAACCTTTCTATAACATAGTCATGGTAGAACCAAAATTAAAAGATCGCTGCATTATTATAAATGGAGTATCAAAAGCTTATTCAATGACAGGTTGGAGAATTGGTTTTGCTGCAGGGCCAAAAAAAATTATTTCAGCTATGGGTATTCTACAATCTCAATCAACATCTAATCCGACTTCAATCTCACAAGCCGCTGCGGAGGCTGCATTATTGGGAGATCAATCTTGCATCACTCCTATGCTTAATGCATTTAAAGACAGGCATGATTTTGTAGTAGATGCATTTAATAATATTGAAGGAATTGATTGTATAAAAGCACAAGGTGCTTTTTATTCTTTTCCTTATGCTAAAAATGCAATTGAAAACCTTTACGAAAAAGGTAAAATAAGAAATAGTGACGATATTGCTTTTAGTGAATATTTGCTTGATACAAAAGGAGTTGCTGTTGTCCCTGGATCAGCATTTGGTGCAGCAGGTTACTTCAGAATATCTTTTGCTACATCAATCGATAATTTAAGAGAAGCATTGTTAAGAATTAAAGAAGCGGTAGAAGGCTAGAATCAAAATACAATCTTGTGCTAAAATGCTCGCTTTCTAAGATATTCCCCAATAGCTCAGTTGGTAGAGCAATGGACTGTTAATCCATGTGTCCCTGGTTCGAGCCCAGGTTGGGGAGCCAAATTCAAAGAAGCCCAAATTTATTGGGCTTTTTTTATCTTTTGAAATTCTTTAATAGAATTTATTTTTTTTGTCGAATGATCTCATAGAGACAAATACCTGAAGCAACGCTGACATTAAGGCTCTCAACTTGTCCCAACATTGGTATTGAGAAAATATCATCGCATAATTCTTTAGTCAGACGCCTCATCCCCTTGCCTTCAGAACCCATAATAAGCGCTACTGATCCATTAAAGCTAATCTGGCCTATTGTGTTAGATGCTTCATCATCTGTACCATAAATAAACACACCCTTCTCCTTTAAGTATCTGATTGTTCTAGCGAGGTTTGTAACAACCACGAATGGAACAGAGTCAGCTCCTCCAGAAGCGACCTTTCTCACGGTAGAATTTAATCCAACAGCATTGTCTTTTGGGCAAACTATTGCATCAACACCCATTGCATCTGCAACCCTAAAGCATGCTCCTAGATTATGAGGATCTTCAATTCCATCCAATATTAAGAACAAAAAAGGTTTTGATTTGTCAGTTTCAACAATATCCTCAATTGTTACATGCTTATTTTTTACTTCACGGATTATTGCAACAACACCCTGATGTTTTTGGTTTGAAATAAAGCCATCTAATCTATCTTTGCTAGATAAATGATATTTAATTTGATTTGTTTCAATTAGCTTCATCAAATCACCGACTCGGCCATCAGTTCTAAATTCGTCAATAAAAATTTCTTTTATAGACAAGGGGTCCATTCTTATATGGCTAGTAATGGAATGAAAGCCATAAATTATTTGCTCAGTACTCATCTTCTTTTAGCTTTCTTTAGGTGATTAAACTTTTTCTTTTTTGATTTTATTGTCTTAGGTTTGGCTTCCACACCTTCTAAAGCAAAATCGATTTTAATAGTTTCTAAGTCGACTCTTACAACCTTAACTTTTAATCTGTCTCCTAAGCGATATGATAAATTAGTTCTCTCGCCAATCATTGCGTGCTTATTTTTATCATAAGTAAAATAATCATTACCCAACTCTGTAACATGCAGTAAGCCTTCGATATAAATATCGTCCAACTCAATAAAGAGACCAAAGCCAGTAACACCTGCAACCGTACCTTCAAAAATTTGACCAACTTTATCCTGCATAAAATAACACTTAAGCCATGATTCAACATCACGTGTTGCTTCATCTGCAGTTCTTTCTGATCCAGAACAGTGCTCTGCAATCTTTGTAATATCTTTTAATTTAAATGGTTTATTCAATAGTTTAGTTTTGATTGCTCTATGAACAATAAGATCTGGGTACCTTCTTATTGGCGAAGTAAAATGTGTATAGGCATCATAAGCAAGACCAAAATGTCCTAAATTCTTGTTGCTATAAACAGCTTGTTGCATTGACCTTAATAAAACTGTTTGTAAAAGATGTGCTTCCGGTCGGCTTGATACCTTTTCAACTAAATCTCTGTAGTCTTTAGGGGTAGGCTTGTTCCCACCTTGCAGCGACAAACCAAATTCAGCTAGAAAATTTCTTAAATTCTCAAGCTTCTCTTCAGAAGGACATTCATGATTGCGGAAAAGTCCATCAATATTATCTTCAATTAAAAATTTAGCTGCGCATACATTTGCTGCTAGCATGCATTCTTCAATTATTCGATGTGCCTCATTCCTAAAGACCGGCTTTATGAAATCAATCTTTCCTTGATCATTGAATACAATAGATGTTTCTGTTGAATCAAACTCTAAAGCACCTCTTTTTTCTCTCTCACCCAACATTATTTGGTAAAGTTTCTGTAAATTTTTTAAGTCTGGAACAATAGAGCCAAACTCACTTTTCAAATTTTTGTCGTCATGGTTTAGAATTTTATCTACGCTTGTGTAGGTTAGTCTTGCCTTAGAATTCATTACTGAAGGGTAAAATTCATAAGACAATACTTTTCCTTTTGGATCTATTACCATGTCGCATACCATACAGAGTCGATCAACATTAGGTTTTAAAGAGCATAATCCATTTGATAGTGCTTCGGGCAACATTGGTATTACTCTTCTAGGAAAATAAACAGAGTTCCCCCTTTCAGCAGCTGAAAGATCTAGCTCGCTTGATGGTTGAACATAAGAGCTAACATCGGCTATTGCTACAACTAAACGCCAATTTTCCCCATTACGCTCGACATAAACTGCATCATCAAAATCTTTAGCAGTCTCGCCATCAATAGTAACCAAAGCTAAATCTCTAAGGTCTCTCCTACCCTCAAAATCAGACGGCTTGACATCGGGGGCGAATTTACCAGCCTCATCAAGAACATTTTTACTAAACATATAAGGCAGACTATGTTTTCTTAAGGCAATTTCAATCTCAATACCACTATCTTTATAATCTCCAAGAATACTAATTACTTTTCCCATTGGTTTAGATTTAAAGGTCGGTTGAGTGGTTATTTCTACCTCGACGATTTGACCAACTTTTGCTTGCATATCTGATTCATAGGGTATTAAAATATCCTGGCAGATTCTCTTATCCTCAGCAGCAACGATGGTAACGCCCTGCGACTGAACAATCCTTCCGACTAACACCGTATTAACTC
>Ga0209816_1000988_pt1 | contig 21482 bp, 22 predicted proteins | sample CoawatmetaG01DNA_FD_187509 | JGI IMG/M metagenome (GOLD analysis project Ga0209816, IMG submission 187509) | Marine microbial communities from the West Antarctic Peninsula - Coastal water metaG017-DNA (SPAdes) (version 2) | ecosystem: Environmental > Aquatic > Marine > Coastal ...
CTCACGAATACTTTAAAAATATATATGACCAGAAAATAATTTCATATTTATCGTTTGATGAAGTAGTAGGAAAAAATGAACTAATATATATAATATCGCCAAAAAATGGGGATGAAGTTTCAAATCCAGTAAAGGTAGTTTTTGGCCTTAAAGTTATGGGCGTGGCGCCAGCAGGAATGATAAAAAAAAATACAGGTCATCATCACTTATTAGTTAACATGAATGAGCTTCCTAACTTAAAATTGCCATTACCTAGTAATGAAAATTTAATTCACTTTGGTTTGGGCCAAACTCAAACCGATGTTAAATTAAAGAAGGGGGTCAATACCCTGCAATTAATATTAGGTAATCACATGCATGTACCCCATGATCCACCTTTAATTTCAAAAAAAATTAATATTATTGTTAAATAGTTTTAATGCCATGTCTTTTTTTTTATTTTAATATCAATTTCTCAATAAGCTAGTCCAGATCAATTTTTAAGGGCAAAATAGTCTTGAAGTTAATTCTTAACAATATACTCAAGCTAGGTTATTAAAAAAATAGGCTATAATTCAACTAAATATTCAAGACTACAAATAATATAAATTCATCTAAGGAATATAAAATGATTCAGAGAAGTATTAAGCATATTAAAAGGTATGGTTTTTTTCATTTTTTAATTAACGCTATAAATTTTATATTTTCAATAGTTTTATTTACTATAATAAGAAAAATATCATCAATATCAGCCCCTCTCTTTTTATATAATCTATTAAATTTTAGAGTTAATTTAATGTCAGACGCCCGAAAAGAGATAATGTCTAGGGTATGTGAGGGAGCTTTTAAGGATAAGGATAAGTCATTAAAATTTTTAGAGATCGGTACTTGGTTTGGAGAGGGATCTACTAAACTTTGGATTGATTTCTTACCTAAAAAATCACAATTATATTTAGTCGATTCTTGGGGAAAATACATATCAGGTAAAGATAACAATGATTCTTTATATTATCGAATGGTTGATAAGATTGGCTTTCAAGCTAATCATCACGTATTAAAAAATATATACGAATATGAGGATCAGGTAAATAATATAGAGATTATTTTACTAAGAGGAAAATCATCTTCAGTCTTAAAGGATTTTAAAAAAAATCTTTTTGACCTAGTTTATATTGATGGCTCTCATTACTATGATGTAGTAAACGCAGATATTTTAGCTGCTAAAAATATAGTCAATACTAAATTTTCTGTTATTTGTGGTGATGATTTAGATAGGGGAATCAATCCAGAGCTTATTGAACTGGCAAAAGAAAATTTAGATACTAATTTTGTATCTGGTTTTCATCCAGGTGTAGTTATTGCTTTAAATGAAAATTTCACAAAAGTTAATGTTGAAAACGGATTTTGGTGGGTTTACTGTATAGATGGAAAGTATACAGATACACTAGAAATTTAATTAATTATCCATTTATTTTTAATAAAATAAATTTATGAATTCATCACAAGGTTCAATTAGTTGGCATCAACAAAGATTAGGTAAAATCACGGCGTCAGTGGTGTATAGCATCATGTCAGATAAAAAAAATTCTTTAACAAGAGCTAAGCTCTTAAAAGTACTGGCTTTAGAAAGATTATCTGGTTCACCAACAAAAAACATTGTCACAGCTCCGATGGCCAGGGGACTCAGGTTAGAGTCTGATGCTAGAATTGCTTATGAAGCAATAAATCAAAAAGTTGAATTAGTTAGTTTTATTGACCACCCTTTAATTAAATTTGCTGGTTGTAGTCCAGACGGATTGGTAGGCGATGATGGCTTGATTGAGATAAAGTGTTTAAATGAAAAAAATCATAATCAGGTTTTAAAAAAAGACTCAATACCAAAGCCGTATTATATTCAAATACAATTTCAACTAGCATGCTCTCAAAGGAACTGGTGTGATTTTGTCTTATATCATCCTGATGCAATTGAAACACTGTATATTAAACGTGTTTATCCTGATCAAATTGTTATTGATGGTATGACTAAAAAAGTTATTTTATTTTTAGATGAAGTTAATCAATTGCATCATGAAATAAGAAAATCAAATGATGATGAAGCCTATAAGTATATGTAAGATAATATAGTTACAATCATTAAAAAGTAAGTTGACTATACTGGGACTATAGATGGCAAAAAAATCAAAAAAAAATAGTAATAGAAGGTCATCTGCAACCCCTGCAATTAACCTTCAAACTAAATTAAAAGAAGCTATAAAAATTCACCAAAATGGCAACCTTGAGCAAGCAAAAATTATTTATAGTGAAATACTAAATTCATTCCCCGGTAATTTTGAAGTATTGCATCTTATCGGTATTGCTGAAGCGCAATCTAAAAACTTTTCACTAGCGGTCGATTACATTAGTAAAGCTATTGCTATTGATGATAAAAATCCAGCATTCTATAATAATCGCGCTAATGCACTTAAGGAATTAAATAAATTAAGTGAGGCAAATGCTGACTATGAAAAAGCAATTAAACTTAAGCCAGATTACGCTGAAGCTTTTTATAACCAAGGAAATGTTTTGCAGTCATTGGGTGACTTCGGTAAAGCTATTAATTCTTACCAGAGAACAATTTCAATTATGCCCAACCACCTTGATAGTATAATTAATTTAGGTAATAGTTATAGGGCTCTTAAGAAATTTAAAGATGCCAAGGATTACTATAATAAGGCTTTAGCTATAAAACCTGATTATGCTGAGATATACTTTAATCAAGGAAATTTATCCAAGGAATTAGGCGAGTTAAATGAAGCGCTTCAGTATTTTAACAAGGCAATTGAATTAGCACCGAATTACGCTCAAGTTTATACAAATATAGGCAATGTTTTGACTGACCTAAGGAGGTTTGAGGAAGCTATATTTTCTTATGACAAAGCAATTAATATTCAGCCTAATTATATTACCGCTTATTTAAATCGTGGAAATACTTTTGAAGTTGGTGGTAAATTTAAAGAAGCCATTGAATGCTATAAAAATATTATCAGTTTCGACCCGAATAATATTGCAGCATTTTTTGGATTAGGGAATGCTTACAACCAAAGTAATCAGTTAATCGAAACAATTGACTCCTATAAAAAAGTAATAGATAGGGACCCAAGCCATGATTATGTCTGGGGGCTCTATAATTCATCAAAGGCTAAATGTTGCGATTGGGAAGATTTTGAAGAAGAAGTTGCGCATATTAGTCTAGAAATAGAGAAAAGCAGCAAAGTTACCCATCCATTTCATTGTATTAGACTTATTGACGACCCAGCCATACAAAAAAAAGCAGCTGAAATTTATTCACTAGACCAGCATCCAGAAACAACTTCTATTAAGCCTTTTAAAAAAAATACTCATAAAAAAATAAAGGTGGGCTATTTCTCGGCAGACTTTAATGAGCATCCTATCGCCTATTTAACTGCAGAGCTTTTTGAAACGCATGATAAAACAAAATTTGAAATATTTGCTTTTTCATTAGCTCCAGATAACGAAGAACCCATCAGAAAGAGAATTAAAAAAAGCTTTGATGAGTTTATCGATATATCAAGATTTTCAGATCAAGAGGCAGTTAACTTGTCTAGAGAGAAGGAGATTGATATAGCTGTCGATTTAGGCGGCTTAACTGCAGGCGCGAGATTAAATTTATTTTCTTTAAGAGTTGCCCCGGTACAAATTAGTTATTTGGGGTATCTAGGAACAATGGGGAGTAGCTATATGGATTATATTATTGCCGATAAAGTTATTATTCCCAATCGTCTTCAGAATGAATATACTGAAAAAATATTTTATCTTCCTCATTACCAGTGCAATGATTCAAAAAAAGAAATTTCTACTAAAACGTTTACGAGAACAGAATTAGGACTTCCTGAAACAGGTTTTGTATATTGTTGCTTTAATCAAACCATAAAAATTAACCCTAATATATTTTTAAGTTGGATGAATATTTTAAAATCTGTTGAGGGAAGTATTTTATGGCTTTATGCAACAAATGAGCTTGACCGTAAAAATTTGTTAAAAGAAGCTACAAAACATAAAATACAGAAAGAGAGAATTATTTTTGGTCAGAAAATGCCAAGACCAGAGTACTTATCAAGGTTTAAGGTGGCTGATTTATTTTTAGATACTGCACCATATAATGCCGGGACTACTGCTAGCGATGCTTTATGGGCTGGACTCCCAATTTTAACTTTTACTGGGAAATCTTTTGCTGCTCGTGTTTGCTCTAGTGTCTTAACTTCTGCAGGTTTTCCTGAGTTAATTACTGATTCCCAAAAAAGCTACGAACTGATGGCAATAGAACTTGGTAGGGATAAGGTTAGAGTTAAAGCTATTAAAAATAAGATAGAAGTGGAAATTAAAAATTCACCTTTGTACAACATTCATCAATTTACTAGGTCCTTAGAATCTGGATATAAAAAAGCATACGAAATTACACAAATGGGCGGAATGTTAAATAATATAATTTGCTAAAAAAAATTGTTTAAAATATTCACTATCTTTTCGAACCGCATGGATTCCTTCATTTTTATTCATCAGATATTCCTGGTTGCTTAATCGTTCTGAATAATTCAAAATCAAGTGTATTAGTTAAAGGACCAAAATTTTCTTCAATAGCTTCATCTACCATGCTTGATGGAACAATCACATCATCACCATTTTTCCAGTTCGCCGGAGTAGACACCCTGTACTTTTCACTAATTTTAAGTGCATCTACAATTCTTAAAATTTCGTTAAAATTTCTTCCAATATTTTTTGGGTATATTAAGATTGTTTGAATATTTTTTTGAGGATCAATAATGAAAACTGATCTAATTGTCTCTTTTCTCTTACCTCCAAACACACCACTATTTGGTTTTGCTTTTGGGTGAAACATACCGTATAAAGTTGATATTTTTAAATTCTCATCCTCCAATATTGGAAAGTCAACATTACTATTTTTACCAAAATTAGTAATCTTTTCAGTTAATGAGCTTTTCAAATTTAATTTTTCCTTGTACTGATTGATTAGTGGGATCCATTCAAGGTTATCTTTTGTAGAGTCCGCACTTAAGGTAGCAATTTTAACCTTTCTTTTCGCAAACTCTGACTGAAGTTTTGCTAATGTTGCTAATTCAGTTGTGCAAACTGGTGTGAAGGCAGCGGGATGAGAGAAAATAATTACCCAATTCTTCCCAGCCCAATCGTAAAAATTTATTTCCCCCTTTGTTGATTGTGTTATGAAGTTTGGAGCTTTGTCTCCAATCTGAAGAGCGTGGAGGTTACCTGATGTAATCATTGAAACTAAAATAAATAAATATAGAAATCTAATGATTTGATTATAAATTATCAATTAGCTCACCTTTTGTTTCAGTAAAAGCTTTAATTGCTTTATCAAGATCTTGTTTTGTGTGTGCCGCTGAAATTTGTGTCCTAATTCTTGCTTTCCCCTTAGGAACCACTGGGAAAAAGAAGCCAATCGCATAAATACCTCGTTCTAGTAATTTTTTACTCATTTCTTGGGCAATATTTGCATCTCCTAGCATTACTGGCACTATTGGGTGATCACCTTGTTCAACATCAAACCCAGCTTGCTGCATACCTTTTCTAAAGTAATGCGTATTGCCTTCTAATTTATCTCTTAATTCTGTTGATTTATTAAGCATCTCTAAAACCCTTAGCGTAGCTGCGCAAATTGAAGGGGCTAGTGTGTTTGAGAATAGGTAAGGACGTGAACGCTGCCTAAGCATGTCGATAATTTCCTTACGACCAGATGTGAACCCACCTGAAGATCCACCTAAAGCTTTGCCAAAGGTACTTGTGATTATGTCAACGCGATCTATTACGTTGCAGTACTCATGAACACCGCGCCCTTTTTTACCCATAAATCCAGTAGCATGACAGTCATCATGGTGAACCATAGCGTCATATTTGTCTGCTAGATCACATATTTTGTCCAGCTGAGCAATCGTCCCATCCATTGAAAATACACCATCTGTTGTAATTAGAATTCTTCTTGCACCGCCATCTTTTGCTTCAATTAATTTACTTTCAAGATCATTCATATTATTATTTTTATATCTAAATCGGGCTGCCTTACAAAGCCTTACTCCATCAATAATGGAAGCATGGTTTAGTTCATCAGATATTACAGCGTCTTCAGCAGTAAGAATTGTCTCAAATAGTCCAGCATTTGCATCAAAGCAGGCTGCATAAAGAATTGTATCTTCTGTACATAAAAACTCGCTTACTTTTTTCTCTAGAGTTTTGTGTATGGTTTGGGTGCCACATATAAATCTTACTGAAGCCATACCAAAACCCCATTTATCAAAACTATCTTTTGCAGCCTTAATAACAGATTGATTATTTGCTAACCCAAGGTAATTGTTGGCACACATATTGGTAACCTGAGTTCCATCTTCCAATGTAATAACATTTTTTTGATCGGAGCTTATGTGTCTTTCTGTCTTCCATAGACCGGCTGATTTAATGTCTTCCAAATCTTTAACTAATGACTGTTTTGTCTTACTGAAACTCATTGATAATCCTTCTAATTTGTTAATCTTCCCAATTCAATATGACTTTTCCTGATTTTCCAGACCGCATAACATCAAAGCCCTCTTGAAACTCAGTAAAGTTATATCTATGAGTAATAATTTTTTCTAACGGGAGGCCGGACTGAACCATCATCGATCCTTTGTACCACGTTTCAAAAATTTCACGACCATAGATACCTTTTATTGTAAGGCCTTTAAATACAACCATATCCCAATCAATACCAGAACCTGGGGGCATAATTGCTAGCATAGCAATATTTCCTCCATTAATCATCATATCAAGCATGTCTGCAAAAGCTTTTGGAGATCCGGACATTTCTAACCCAACGTCAAAGCCTTCAAAAATCCCCAAAGATTCCATTTTTTCTTTGCTGATAGTTTCTTTAGCAACATTTACAGTTACGACACTTGGTAAAATACTCTTAACTAGGTTTAACCGGTATTCATTAATATCGGTAATCACAATATTTCTAGCACCTGCATGTTTAGCTACCATTGCAGCCATCATACCAATAGGTCCAGCACCCGTAATCAAGACATCTTCACCCACCATATTGAAAGATAGGGCGGTATGAACTGCATTACCATAAGGGTCAAAGATAGAAAGTAAGTCCGTTGATATCTCTCGACTGGGCTTGAAGATTACTTTTGAAGGCACCGCTAAGTACTCTGCAAATGCACCTGTACGATTAACACCGACCCCAATCGTTTTTGGGCATAAATGAATTCGTCCCCCCAGACAGTTTCTACAGCGACCACATGTTATGTGGCCCTCACCAGATACAATGTCACCTACTTTAAGGTCAGTGACATTTGATCCAAGCTCAACTATTTCACCAGCATATTCATGACCAGTAATCATTGGAATTGGTATTGTTTTTTTTGCCCACTCATCCCAGTTGTAAATATGTATATCGGTCCCACAAATTGCAGTTTTTTTTATCTTAACTAGCACATCGTTGTTTCCAATTTTTGGCTCTGGCATATTTTCAAGCCACATTCCTTCTTTAGCCTGTGCTTTAACTAATGCTTTCATTTAAACCTCTTACCTTTTTGATTTGGATTACAAAGTTTGAGTTTACTTAAAAATAAATCTGTTTATTAATTAAGTTACATTAATTACTTATAATTTATTAATGTACTTCTAGATTATAACTTACTTGTATTAGCTTAATGACTATTAAAGATATTTAAGGGTAATGGTAGTAATTTTTTTATATTAGGTATAAAGTAAATAGGTATAAAATAAAATTATAAAAAATAAAAAAGGGTTTAATTTATATTTCGTTTATTACTCTAAATTTCATTTGTTAATTTCTTAATTTAAGGGGAGTATTATGGACTTAAAACAACTTAAAAGTAGGCATAACGAATTAGAAGGAATAATTGATACAGGTTACAAAAATTATATACCTGATCAGCGACTTAGACGGTTTAAAAAAGAAAAACTTAGAATTAAACAAATTTTAGATAAAGAAGACACGATACATCACTAAATTTTTATAAAAAACCGGTTTCGCGCCGGTTTTTTCATATGTGTAAGTTAATTTGTTAGAATGGGATCTTTCGGCAATTTATTACAATATGATACGATTCCTATTTGGCATTCTTGTTGGTATATTTATTGGAGCAGGAGGTGCACTTAAGTTACCTGATCTTAATTTTAAATCATCTTCTGAAGCTATAAAAGATGAAGTAAAAGAAGTATCAAAAGAAATTATTAAAGAAGAGCTGGAGGCACAAAAAAAAGAACTCGAAGACAAAGAAGAAGAGCTGGTAGACGAAATAAAAAAGCTGCTAAATAAAATTTAAAACACTGCGCAAAAGTTACTTTTATGGAAAATTACTTGATTTTAAACCAAGCCTTAGTGGTTGTACCAACACTCTTATTGGTTCTTATCCCTACAACCCTCCTATGTTTATTATTCTCCACTAATATAAAAATTTTTTATAGTCATGATTATTATGCCATTCAAAAAATTCATGATGAGCATGTTTCAAGACTTGGTGGTTTAGCTATTTATACTACTTTTGGGATAAGTGCTTATCTTTTAGAGAACCAAATCTTAATCAACATAATCCTTTGCTCAGTGCCATTATTTTTTATCGCACTTATAGAAGACATAAAGCATAATGTGAGGCCGCATACGCGAATGCTAGCAATTTTGATTTCCGCAGCACTGTTTATAATCCCTTTATATCAAAATGGCTCTCTCCCTCAAATTGAAATACCACTTATTGATACTTATTTAAATAATTCTTTTGTCTTAGCGCTAATCTTGATTATTGCTATTTCTGGGGTTGCTAATGGCGTAAATATGATTGATGGAGCTAATGGATTAAGTGGGTTTTCAATTTTAACAATTTTATGTGCCATTTCATTTATTTCCTTCGAACAAGGTGACGGAGAAATTTTATTTTCTTCATTAGTTCTTATGGCTGGAGTTGTAGGATTTTTATTAATCAATTACCCATGGGGTAGAATTTTCTTAGGAGATGCGGGAGCATATTTTCTTGGTTTTTCTGTAAGCATCTTAACTATCTACCTTTTCGCAAGACATGATAACTTACCTTCTTGGGGAGCAATTTTAATTTTATTTTACCCTGTGATGGAGGTGCTATTTTCATTTATACGCAAGGCAGTAGTTCAAAAAAAAACACCCTTTGCACCAGATACAGAGCACTTGCACCTTAAACTATTTTTTGTACTAAAGAGAAGTATTAAAATTAACTGGATAGCAAATAGTTTTGTTGCTCCAAGCATGGCGTTAATTTGGTTGATGCCACCACTTTTTTCTATGATAACATTTAAAAGTATTGGATTTATCTGGGTTGGTATTTTACTGTCTACCTTTATTTATTTAGGTATTTATTTAGCCCTACCAAAAACCATTAATAGTAATAAAAGATAAATTGTAATGAATGCACAAACTGTATTGGTAACCGGAGGTCTAGGCTTCATTGGGTCACATACTTGTATCGCTCTTTTAGAGAGTGACTATGATGTTGTTGTAATTGACAGCTTAATTAACTCAAGTATTTCAGTATTAAGTAAAATTAAAGAGGTCACTGGAAAAGCTCCAGTATTTTATAATTTCGACATTCGAGATGAGCTTAAGATTAAAGATGTTCTTGATAATCATTCTGTTGATGCTGTAATTCATTTTGCAGCACTCAAGTCAATTAGTGAATCGATTGAAAAGCCATTGCTCTACTATGCTAATAATATCGTTGGAGCTATAAGTTTAATAAAAATACTTCAAGAAAGAGGAATATATAAATTTATTTTCTCTTCCTCAGCCGCTGTTTATGGAAATCCATCTAAAAATCCACTCACTGAGGACAGCCCACGATCAACAACAAACCCATATGCTTCCACAAAATTAATGGCAGAAGATGTTCTATTAGATTTAGTTGGAGCTAATGATTTATGGAAAATTGGTATTCTTAGGTACTTTAATCCAGTTGGAGCGCATTCCTCAGGCATTATTGGAGAGATACCTGATAAAATTCCTAATAACTTGATGCCATATATAAATTTAGTAGCAAGCGGACAATTACCTCATTTAAATGTTTTTGGAGGAGATTATAATACGCCTGATGGAACTGCAATTAGAGACTATATCCATGTAAGTGATTTAGCTGAAGCTCATGTTTCCGCATTAACGAATCTAGAAACCCAAAGAGGAGCTGAAATCTTTAACCTTGGAACAGGCACTGGCGTTTCAGTTTTGGAATTGATTAATACATTTCAGGAGTCTAATAAGGTTAAAGTTGCTTACAAAATTGTTGATAGGCGTATAGGAGATTCTAAATCAGTTTTTGCAGACCCTTCTAAAGCAATTAAAATATTGAAATGGAAGGCAAGAAGAAGTTTAATAGAAATGTGTGAGGATAGCTGGAGATGGCAAAAAGAATTTTAGTTACCGGAGGAGCTGGTTTTTTAGGCTCTCATTTGTGTAAATCTTTATTGGAGCAGGACAATGATGTTATCTGTGCAGATAACTTTTATACTGGTTCTAAGGATAATATTAATCTACTTTTACTTAACCCTAAATTTGAATTAATTCGTCACGATATAACTTTCCCATTATATTTAGAGGTTGACGAGATATACAACCTGGCTTGTCCTGCATCCCCGGTTCACTATCAGCACGATCCTGTTCAAACCACAAAAACTTCAGTACATGGGGCAATCAATATGCTGGGTTTGGCAAAGCGTGTAGACGCAAAGATATTTCAAGCTTCAACAAGTGAGGTTTATGGCGACCCCAAAGTTCACCCACAAGTTGAAGATTATTGGGGAAATGTTAATCCAATTGGTATACGATCTTGTTACGATGAAGGAAAAAGGTGCGCCGAAACTTTATTTTTTGATTACCATCGACAACATAATTTAAAAATTAAAGTCGCAAGAATTTTCAATACTTATGGCCCTCACATGCATCCTGATGATGGTAGAGTTGTTTCGAATTTTATTGTTCAGGCTTTAAAAAATCAAGAGATAACAATTTATGGAAATGGTCAACAGACTCGCTCATTCTGTTATGTTGAAGATTTAATTAAGGCTTTTATTATTTTTATGAACGCAGACGATGATTTAATTGGTCCAATTAATATTGGAAATCCGGATGAATTCACAATTGAAGAGCTTGCTGTATTAATTATTAAGCTAACAAAATCAAAATCTAAGATTGTTAATAAAGCATTGCCATCAGATGATCCAATTCGCCGTCAACCAGATATTACTAAAATAAAAGATTACTGTGGCTGGGAGCCAAAAATAAAACTTGAAGATGGCTTAATAAAAACTATTGAGTATTTTAAAAAAATCCTTTAAGCCTACTAACTTTGGTGTTTATTTTGATTTCCTTGCGATTAGTAAAAATAATGACCCAGTGATCAGGGCAAAAATAAGTCCAAATAACCCACCAATTATTCCTAATTTTCCTTTATTTACAATTTGTTTATCATAAATTATTACTGAAGATTCATTGAAAACTTGAGGTATTAAACTAAGGGTTTGTAGCATCAATAGATGAAGTTTATAGGTGGCAACAGTCCCTAAATTTTGATTAATTTCGTTATCTTTATTTTGCAACTCATTTTCAATTAAGGAGGTTAATTTACCTAAGTTAGGTGGCTCAAGCAACAGAAGGTCTTTTCCATCATTCAGTAAATTATTATATTTAGTAAACATTATATCTATATTTTTTGCTTCTTTTACTGACTCTTTAAGTGCTTTAGAAGCTACCTGACTAGATATTATGCTAGTTTCTATTTCATTAATTGATGTTTCATAAGAAGAGGCACGGGACCTCCCTCTGAAAGCAAGGTCAAATGGAACTGCAATATCTGGGACCCCAGCAAATAAATCTTTTAATTGTGCTGGAGAATACCCGAGAGCTTTAGAGTCTTCTAAAGCCTTCGAGAAGAGTTTGTTGTAAGCCATCAACATATTTTGGAGATCTGCTACATTTGCATCAATTTCACTTATTTGATAATTTAATGATGGTAATTCTGTTTTTAATGTTTGTTGTTCTTCAGCAAACCACTTTGTAATTGATTTGTATTGAAGTAACCTTCCGAGCGCTGTTTGTGCATTTAGAAGCAATGCACGAGCTTCTTTCTCATCTTTCCCAGTAGCTGTAACTTTAATAGCATTATATGGTTTATATATGTAATCCTTACCGAATACTTCGGCAGCGTTACCTGTTACCCCACCGTACTTCCCTTTATTTTCAACCCTCATTCCATTCAGACCCACAATATTACGCGTAATCCACTGAGGGTTAGTTAAGGCTGATAATTGAGCATAGTTCTCTTTTTTGAATGATGCTGAATCACCCTTAGCACGATTCGAATTTACATCAGGTTCTCCAGTTAAGTTTTCTGGAGAATTATTTTTCATTATTCTTGAAATATAGCCGGGTAGATAATCTTGTAAAGACTGAAGTGTAATAGCATCAATTTGTGTGGCTCCAAAGACGGGATTAATCGGGTTATTGAATTTTGCACTGTTAGTAGGTTCAAAGTCTTTGGTCATTAAAATTTCTAACGCCTGCCTTAATCTTGAATCTTCAGAATTACCGAGTACTAATTCAGATATACCCGGTGAGGTTTTTTTTTCGATCTTGTTAACAGTTAATATAAATGATGCTTTTACTGTGCTTTCTGTGTTGGAATAATATACAGAACTAAGTGCGAAAAGAACGATACTAATGACTATAAATTTTGTGAGAAAAATTGCATTTGATTTAAAGAAATTACCCACGTCGACTAAGTCAATTTCAATTTCATCATCATTTTTGTTTAACGGCATTATAGAGGCTCATTCTTTTTTGAAATAAAGCAACATTATAACTGAAATCATTTTAACTTGACTAAGTATTTATAAAGGGGTAAATTTAAATGTGTTCAATTTTGAACGTAGTTTTGTTTTAAAGAAGTTTTGTTTTAAAGAAGTTTTGTTTTAAAGAAGTTTTGTTTTAAAGATTTATTTTTTGAGTAAATTTAAATTATTTATAGTTTTGACCAAATGTAAAATTCGATTTTACTGGGCGGTAGCGTGACTAAACATACTAATAAAAAAAAAATAATTAAATCGATAGACCCTGATCTTCATTTTCGCGCACTTCATGTTCTTGAAGACAATCCTGAGCTCTCACAAAGAGAATTAGCTAAAACAGTTGGTGTTAGTTTAGGTAGAATTAACTATTGTCTTAAGGCTTTGGTTGAAAAGGGCCAGCTAAAGATTAATAATTTTACAAACAATAAAAATAAATCTGTTTATTTATATCTTTTAACCCCACGAGGGGTGAAAGAAAAAACAAAATTAACGAGTGGCTTTCTTAAAAGAAAATTAAATGAGTATGAGTTACTAAGAAAAGAAATTGATTCCTTACAGCTCACTATTAAAAGGCATATAGAAAGATGACACTTGTAGTGACAGGTTCAGCAGGTTTTATTGGCTCTAATTTCATTAATGGCTGGTTTGCTTCAAGCGACGAAGAGGTATTGAGTTTGGATGCTTTAACTTACGCAGGAAATCTTAACAACCTTAAGCATCAGGATAAAAATAAGAATCATCATTTTGCCAACGCAGATATTACTGATAGCAAAAAAATTAAAGATTTATTTGATGAATATAAGCCTAGAGCAATCATTCATTTTGCAGCAGAAAGTCATGTAGATCGATCTATAAGTGGATCTGATGCATTCATTAAAACAAATATTATTGGTACCTATAATTTATTAGAAGTTTGCCGAGAATATCAGGCCAACAATGAGATTAAATTTATTCATATATCAACAGATGAGGTATTTGGATCTTTGAGTGATGGTGATGAGCCATTTAGTGAGTCAACTTCTTATAAACCAAACAGTCCTTATAGCGCCAGTAAAGCATCTTCCGATCATTTAGTTCGCGCTTGGCATCACACATATAATTTACCTGTTATTACTACTAATTGTTCGAACAACTTCGGGCCATATCAGTTTCCTGAAAAGCTAATTCCTTTAATAATATTGAATGCGATGAGTTTAAAATCACTACCAATTTATGGTAATGGAAAAAACGTAAGGGACTGGCTACATGTTTCCGATCATTGTCGTGCTATTGAGAGGGTTTTAGATAAAGGCGTTATTGGCGAGTCATATAATATTGGTGGAAATTGCGAACTGACAAACCTGGAAGTTGTAACAAAAATTTGTAATTTTTTAGATCAAATCAAACCAAAAAAACAAGGCTCCTATTTAGATCAAATTGAATATGTATCAGACCGACCAGGCCACGATCACCGTTACGCAATTAATGCAAAAAAAATAACTAATAGTTTGGGCTGGTCTCCGAAGGAGACATTTGAGTCTGGATTAAGGAAAACTATTGAATGGTACATCGAAAATTCTGAGTGGGTTAAAGACATTGAATCAGGGCAATATCAGAAAAATAGATAAATGATACAAAAAAAAATTTTACTTTTTGGTAAAAATGGGCAGGTAGGCCAAGCTCTACGTAAAGAATTGTCTAGTGATTATGAATTAACTGCATTAGGCAGAGAAGATGTTAACCTTGAGAATTCTAAGCTAGTTGCTCAGGTTATTGAGGATATTAATCCAGATTTCCTAATAAATGCTGCTGCCTATACAAAAGTTGACCAGGCTGAAGATGAGAGCGACTTAGCTATGAAGATTAACAAGATTGCTACAGAAATTATGGCTAAAAAAACTTGTGAGCTGGGGATTCCTATGGTTTATTATTCAACTGACTATGTATTTGATGGAGCTAAAGATGGTCCTTATGTTGAAGATGATAAGCCAAATCCAATTTCTCTCTATGGGGTTACTAAGCATCAAGGAGAAGAGGCTGTTAGGGAGAATAATCCTAACCATATAATTTTAAGGACTAGTTGGGTTTTTAGTTCTCATGGAAACAACTTTGTAAAAACAATTGTAAATTTTGCAAAAAATAAATCAACTCTTAATGTAATTAATGACCAAATTGGCTCTCCTACATCAGATACTTGGATTGCTAAAAGTACTCATAAAATTTTAGAAAAATTACAAGAAAAAAATTGCTACGGAACTTACCATGTTGTTTGTGATGGAACTACAAATTGGTTTGCATTTGCGCAATATATTTTAATTGCCTTGGAAAAGAAAATGTTTTCTAAGAAGTTAGATCTTAAAAATTTGGTCGCAATTAAGTCTGAAGAATATATTACAAAAGCTCAAAGACCGAAAAATTCTGTGCTTTCTTCTCAGAAATTAAAATTGTTGCTTAATATTGATTCCCCATCATGGAAGAATGAGCTGAATCAGGTGATAAATAAAATTATTAAAATGGAGGAAATCTAAATGCGAAAAGGCATAATATTGGCAGGGGGCACAGGCTCAAGACTTTACCCAGTTACCCAGGTGATATCGAAACAACTACTTCCAGTCTTTGATAAACCAATGATTTATTATCCATTATCAACCCTTATGTTAGCTGGAATTACTGACATATTAATCATCTCAACTCCTAGCGATATTCCTTTGTTCAAAAAATTATTAAAGGACGGTTCTCAGTGGGGGTTAAATATTCAGTATTGTGAGCAAAAAAATCCTGATGGACTGGCTCAAGCTTTTATTTTAGGAGAAGAGTTTTTAGATGGATCCCCAGCAGCCTTGATTCTAGGAGATAATATTTTTTATGGACCTGATATGCTGGATATGTTACATAAGACTAACAGGGGATCAAATGCTGCAACTATTTTCGCTTACCATGTTAATGACCCTCAAAGGTATGGAGTAGTAGAGTTTGATTCGGAAATGAAAGTAAAGTCTTTAGAAGAGAAACCTAGAATCCCAAAATCTAATTACGCTGTAACTGGCCTATATTTTTATGACAATACCGTTTCTGAAAAAGCAAAATCACTAAAGCCCTCTAGTCGGGGAGAATTAGAAATTACTGATCTAAATCTACTTTATTTAAATGAAAATAATTTGGAAGTGAAGGTAATGGAAAGAGGCTATGCTTGGCTCGATACCGGAACTCATGACTCACTATTGGAGGCAAGTCAGTTCATTAGTACAATACAAAATCGTCAAGGCCTTAAGGTATCTTCACCAGAAGAAATAGCATTAAATATAGGACTGATTAATCAAAGTCAATTCAAAAAATTAATCGAACCTTATAAGAAAAATAATTACGGTCAATACCTAAGTCAACTAATCAAAGATAAATAATGAATTTTAAAAAATTATCAATCGAAGGTCTTTTACTGATAACTCCTAAAGTTTTCGAAGATGAGAGGGGTTATTTTTTTGAGTCATTTAACCAAAAAGAATTTACTGATTATCTTGGAGAAAAAATAGCTTTTGTGCAGGATAATCAGTCTAAATCAAATAAACATACTCTTAGGGGGCTGCATTTTCAGAAAACACCATTTGCACAAGGAAAATTAGTTAGGGTTTTATCGGGTGAAATATATGATGCTGTTATTGATTTAAGGGAAGACTCTAAAACATTCGGGCAATCATTAGCTGTGAATCTTAATTCGGAAAGTTTTCAAGCCTTATATGTTCCAAAAGGCTTTGCTCATGGATTTCAGGTTGTATCAAATTCAGCGACAGTTTTTTACAAGACTACAAATTTTTATAATGAAAAATCAGAGGTGACAATTGCTTGGGATGATCTAAAAGCTGATATTAATTGGCCCAATTCAATTAATCCAGGTTTATCGGAAAAAGATAAAGTTGGGTTGCGATTAGATGACCTACAAAATAAAATCCAAGGAGAATTTAAATGATGGATAAGAACACAATTAAAAATCATTTTTTTGAGCATCGCGAGGTAATAAATAGTATTGATGATACTTTTATAGATAAAATTTACTCTTGTGCAGAAGTCATAGTTAATACATTAAATAATGGTGGCACTGTTTTTTGGTGTGGAAATGGTGGTAGTTCAAGTGATTGTCAGCACTTAGCTGCTGAGCTAATTGGTAGATATGATAAAAATAGAAAGCCAATACGCTCTATTTCATTAACTTCAGATACTGCAGTTTTAACTTGTATCGCAAATGATTTCGGCTACGATGAAATTTTTGCTAGACAATTAGAGGGGCTTGGTAAACCTGGAGACACCCTTGTAGCAATCTCAACATCTGGTAAAAGCCAAAATGTTATTAATGCTATTAAACAAGCAAAATATATGAAAATTAATACAATTGGATTATTAGGAAAAAGTGGCGGAGAGACTCTACCACTTTGCGATGATGTGATTGTAGTTCCCAGTCAAACAACAGCTAGAGTTCAAGAGATGCATATTTTCTTTGGCCATATTTTGTGTGATCTAATTGAAGAGGGGCTTGGTTTAAAATGACGATAAAGCAACATAAAATAGTGGTAGTGGGTATGGGTTATGTGGGTTTGTCAAATGCACTCTTACTTGCTCAACATAATAAGGTTATTGCTACTGATATTGACAAAGAAAAAATTAAATTAATCAATAAGCAGCAGTTATATATAGACGATGAAGAAGCTAAGCAATACTTAAAGAAAGTACAAGGTAACTTAAGTGCTATTTCTGAGGTCGGAGACTCTTATAAATCTGCTGATTTTGTAATTATCTCAACTCCAACTGATTATGATGAGACCACAAATTATTTCAACACAAGTTCCGTAGAAAAAATTATTCAAAATGTGTTGGCAGATAATCCCAAAACAACGATTATTATTAAATCTACTATTCCTGTTGGATTTACCAATAATATGCGGGAGAAATATCAGACACAAAATATTATTTTTTCACCTGAGTTCTTGAGGGAAGGTAAGGCTCTTTACGACAATCTATACCCATCTCGCATTGTGGTTGGAGATAAAACCAGTGAAGCAAAAAAATTTGCAGCTTTATTGGCACAAGGTGCTATTAAAAACGATATACCCATTTTACTAATTAACTCAACCGAAGCTGAAGCTTCAAAACTTTTTGCCAATACTTATTTGGCAATGCGCGTAGCATATTTTAACGAATTAGATTCTTATGCGATGACTCATCAGTTAAGCTCTGATCATATTATTGAAGCCGTAGGATTAGACCCCAGGATTGGCAATCACTACAATAATCCATCTTTTGGGTATGGTGGATATTGCTTACCGAAAGATACTCGTCAATTATTAGCAAACTATAAGGACGTCCCACAAAAATTAATGGAAGCAATAGTAAACGCTAACACTGTCAGAAAAGATTTTATTAGCGAACAAATTATTAAAAGGAAAGTAGTAGTAGTGGGCGTATATAGGCTTACTATGAAATCAGCTTCAGACAATATTCGTCAGTCTAGTATGCAGGGAATTATGAAGCGTATTAAAGCGAAGGGAATAAAAGTAATTATTTATGAGCCATTAATTAAGGATAAAAATTTCTTTAATTCTGAGGTAATAAATGATTTAAATTCATTTAAGAAAAAAAGCGAGTTAATTTTGACTAATCGTATGCATGATGATTTAAGGGACGTTGATAAAAAAGTCTTTACTCGTGATTTATTTGGAAATAATTAAGAATTAAAGAATAATTACGATGTTTTTTTGGAAAAACTTATCAGCAAGAACTCTAATAGTCTTAATTAATCAGATTTCTATTTTAATTGCTATACCTATTGTGGCTTCTCGAATTGGCATTGAAAATTTTGGACTATTATCAGTTGCCATGATTTTTTTCCAGGTTGCATTTATGTTAACAGAATGGGGTTTTGGCGTTCCTGCAATCAAAGAGTCCTCTGAAGCAAAAGAGAAGAAAGCTTTAGGTTTAATGTTTGTTGAGGTTAATTTAATTAAAGGATTTATTTTATTTTTTCTTATCATTACTTTAATTCTGATTCAAAAAATTAATTTATCAATTTTCGATAACCATACTTTATTTTACGGACTAATTTTTGCAATTATAGCTGCAGCATTTAATCCTTTGTGGTATTTTCAGGCAATTGAACAGCCAGAAAAATTAGTTTTACCTTCTATTATTGGCCGAGCTTTATATTTATCAATTATTATTTTCCTGGTCTCAGGGGCCGATGATATGCACTGGGTTTTAACTGCTCAAGGAATTACATATGCATTAACAGCATTTTGGAGTTTGTACTTTGTTGCTCCTTTTTTAAGAAATATCCCTAAATTAAAATTAAATAATATAAAAAAAAGGTTTGTGAATACCACCCCCTTCTTTTTAAGTGGCGCAATCATGGGCCAATTCCATTCAATTTGGGGGCTTTTCTTAATTGTCGTTGCTGGACCTATAGAGGTTGCGATTTTTAATTTAGCCGACCAGGCATTACGTGCTGGGAATGCATTTACAAATATATTGCCAGAAGTCCTTTTAGTTAGGCACTTGAACGAAGGTGAGGGCTCAAGTAATAGTAGTCGAATTAAATTAGCTGTATTTACAGTTATAATATTTAGCTTTATTGGCTTATTTTTAACAAAACCAATAATTACCTTATTTTTTGGTGATTCTTATTTAATTGTAGTTAATGTTATTCAGGTGACAATAATTATTTGGTTGCTTTTAGCGATTATAAAACTCTTAGGGTATCCTTTGCTTGGAATTCGTTTTGGACTGGATCGTGTTAATAAGATAAATTATATTTTTGCAACAATGAATTTTGTCGGTATTCCTATCTGGCTTTATTTTGGAAGTCTAACTTCATTAGGTTTGGCTTATTTTGTTTTATCAATTTGCTTAATTTACTTAGCGATACAAGTATTTTTAATTAAATCAGATTCTGCTACTAAGTTTTTAAAAGTATAAATAATTTACAGGAACTGAAAGAATGGAAAAAAAGAAAAAACCAATAATCTCTCTTTGCTTATCAGCGCATAGACCTAAAAATTGGATGGCTCTTTATAAAAGTATTGGTAAAAATACGACAGTTGATTTTGAAATTATATTCGTAGGTCCTAATGCTCCAGATTACGAATTACCGAGAAATTTTCGTTTCATCAAGTCAATGGTTAAGCCATGTCAGTGTAAGGTAATCGCTCATAGGAATGCAATAGGAGATTTTGTTATGCTTATGGGTGACGATACAATTCTTCGAGGAAAGTCTCCACTCGATACATTGTATAAATTATTTAATGATCAAGATAATGAAAAAATGATAGTTTCTTGTCGATATATGCTAAATGGTAAATTGCAACCGAAACATACTCATAAATGGGATAAGTCATTAGTTGAAACAGGGGCCCCATACTTTCCTTCGTCAGGGATTATGAAGCGAAAGATTTATAATGAAATGGGTGGTACTGATAAAAACTTTATTGGGATTATGTGTGATTTAGAATTATCAATGCGGATTTTTAATGCTGGCGGCGGTATAATTTTCTCAGATATCATTATCGATGAAGACAGGGATGATGCGTCAGAAGGTGGAAGCCTGTGCGTGGAATTTTATGAGCATGATATGGGTTATTTAAAAAGTCTTTGGATAAAAGATAAAAAAATTCTTTCAAAACGAGCAAAAGTTTTTGAACCATATCAAGAAAAAGACTTATATACGAAATCCCAGGGCCCAAGAGGTAGGTGGAGGGGGCAGGGTTTACGTATTATTGAAGCGATGATTGATTCCAAAATAATATTTAAGAGATTGAGTAGAGGCATAATGCAGCCCAAGAAATATTCCTCATATTTAATTCGAATAACAGCTTCTTCATTAAGAAAGATTAAGTCAGTAATAAATATTTATGGATAAAGCTTATATTAGTCCTGTTATTTTATCTGGTGGATCAGGGTCACGCTTATGGCCACTATCAAGAGAAGAGTACCCAAAACAATTTTTAAGTTTTTTGGATTCGAACAGCCTCTTCCAAGATGGGATCAGTAGAATTAAGACCATCGCTAATAATAAGATAGAGATTGATGACATTTTAGTTGTTGCAAATGAAAAGCATCGCTTTTTAGTTCTCGATCAATTAGATAAAATACATCTAAATAAAAAAACAAAAATTTTATTAGAACCAATTGGTTTAAATACCGCTCCTGCTTTAACACTAGCAGCTCTTGAAGCAGAAAAGAAGGGTAATGATCCAGTTTTGGTTGTTGTACCTGCCGACCAAACTATAACTGATGAAAAAGCCTTTAATCATGCGCTTGAATCAGCAATTAAAGTCGCATTAAATAACTCAATTGTTATATTAGGAATTTCACCAAATGCTCCTAATACTGGTTATGGCTATATAAAAGTTGATGATAGTATTGGTAAGTTCGACCAAGTTAATGTAGACAAGTTTATTGAAAAACCAAATTTAGAAAAAGCAAAAGAATATCTCAAATCAGGTAATTACTTTTGGATATGGTGGATATTGTTTACCCAAAGACACCCGTCAGTTATTAGCTAATTATAAAGATGTTCCTCAAAAACTAATTGAAGCAATTACAAGCGCAAACTCTGTTAGAAAAGATTTTATAGG
>Ga0209816_1000993_pt1 | contig 21426 bp, 18 predicted proteins | sample CoawatmetaG01DNA_FD_187509 | JGI IMG/M metagenome (GOLD analysis project Ga0209816, IMG submission 187509) | Marine microbial communities from the West Antarctic Peninsula - Coastal water metaG017-DNA (SPAdes) (version 2) | ecosystem: Environmental > Aquatic > Marine > Coastal ...
GGCTTTACGTCTTTAAGAATATCAAAAATATCGGGAGTTAAAATATAGCGACCAATAATTGCCATATTGCTTGGAGCACTATCTTCTTCGGGTTTTTCTACCAGATCAGTGACATGGTAGCAGTCATTAGTTCCATTTATCAAGTTCCCAGTTATGATGCCATATTTATGAGTCTGGTCCATCGGAACTTCTTCAATTGCGATGATTGAGCACTGATATTTTTCATATAGCCTTACCAATTGTAAAAGAACAGTGTCTTCACCATTGACGCATAAATCATCCGCGAGATGAACTGCAAAAGGCTCATTTCCAATAAGAGGTTTACCACAGAGAATAGCATGGCCTAAGCCAAGCATTTTTTTCTGACGAACATAGGTAAAGGTTGATTTTTTAATTATCCCCTTGATTTCTTTTAGGAAGTGTTCCTTTGGAGTACCTTTTAATTGTAATTCAAGTTCAAATGAATTATCAAAGTGATCCTCAATCGCCCTCTTACCCCTACCCGTAACAATTGCCATATTAATTATATTCGCAGAAAGTGCCTCTTCAACAGCATATTGCAATAAAGGCTTAGTAATTATTGGAAGCATTTCTTTAGGCACTGCTTTAGTTGCAGGCAAGAAACGGGTTCCATAACCAGCCGCAGGAAAAAGACATTTTTTAATCATTAACTTGCATCTTTTATATTAATTTATTTGATACCGGTGTTATACCAGAGGAAATATTGCTCTGCACGCCACAATCTTGTATGAGGATCAATAGAACTAACATTGGTCATAAACATTATTGAGGTCATAGACTATATTTTTCCATGAATATTTTTCTGCAATTTGTTGTGATCTAGCTTTAACATCTTCTAATAAATTCTTATTAGAAGATAATTCGAATATGTACTTAGAAACTTCATCCAAATTATCCGAAGAGATGTAGAATCCATTATAATCAACTAGGTGGCCTACAATTTCATTATTTGGCACAATAAGCGCAACTCCACAAGCCATTGCTTCTTGTATTGTAATTGATGGAATTCCAGGCCAAATACCAACATCTGAAGCGCAATATATTTTATGTAGTGCGACTCTATCTTGTAGGGGAAGTCTAACATAATTGTCCTCACCAAGATCCAATAGCTTATCATCTATATAGGACTTATACATTCCATGCGAATTACCAACAAGAACCAATAGAACATCGGCTCCTAATGCACGGGCACGAATGGCAACTTCTATTATAGAGAGTATATTCTTTTCTTTATATTGCTTTCCTGCATTTACAATAACAATTTTATTGTCAGCATTATATTGTGATCTAAACTCATGATCATATTTTCTATCATAAAACATCATATCAGCGTCAACCCCCAAGGGCACTATAATACTATCTTTGGAGTTAATTTCTAATCGCAACTTAAGCCAGTCCTGGGAAGATCTTGTAATTGGAAGAAACTTACAAACTTTATCAAAGACACCAAAATTATGATATATCAATCTCCAGATATAATAAAAGCAATTATATAGCAGTTTTATATTATAAGATTCAACCATAAAATCTTGGTGATTGTCTACAAATATTTTATATTTATACTTTGACTTATAAAAAACTACCTTCAAGAACCATGTATTTGTGGCTCCATGAACATGGATAATATCTGGCCTAAAATTATCGATCTCTGGAATAGGATTAAAGTAAATAAGCCCTGCAAATGGCACATGCGAAAAATATGATTTTTTCCTTACTACTTTAACCCCTTTATCAGAATAAACACCAGCACCAATGTGCCTATCTCCCAAATGATCTTGCATAGTCTCGTCATAATCTGGAAAAGGAAAATAATAATCCGATGTTACAATTATCACATCGCATCCATTTATGGATTGATAGTATGGAATATAGTTTTCTTGATAACCAAAACTCTCCTGGTAATAATTAACAATATGCATTACCTTTTTCATACTAGTTATTTGCTAGGCAGAGATATTGAATAATTGATCATTGATTTTGCCTTATAAGATACAAAACTAAAAAATCCCACAGTAAGTAATATTAGTTACTACAGATGACTAATTTCATTTTTGATTAATGATATACATCTAAGCACAGATTCATGACTCATTGAATCTCCAATGGGCAAACTTAAAATACTACTATCATTAACCCAAGCACTGCCTTTTTCATTTGATTGACCTAAATATTTAAAAGCAGGTAGTTTAGGAAGAGCTATTGGATAGTGAACACCAGTCTGAACTCCAGAATACTTTAATCTCTCAACAAGTAAATCCCTTTTTTGATGTCGTATCACAAAAAGATGGTACACCTGTTTAGCCCATTCCTTCCTAACTGGCAAAATTATTTCGGTAATATCTTGTAACTGCTTTAAATACTCATCAGCAATCAAAACACGGTGTCTAGTCCATTGGTCTAAATGCTTTAATTTAACATCCAAAATAGCTGCTTGTAATCCATCTAATCGAGAATTTCTCCCAGCAAACTCATGATCATATTTGGAAATACGACCATGATTTGCAATCTTTCTGCACTGTATTCCTAGTGCTTCATCATTAGTAACAATTGCTCCTCCATCACCATATGCCCCAAGATTTTTTCCTGGATAAAAACTAAAGCAACCAATATCACCAATACACCCAACTCTTCTTCCTTGATATTCTGCACCATGTGCTTGAGCACAGTCCTCAATTATTTTTAAATTATGTTTTTTTGCAATACCCAGTAGAGGCTTCATATCACATGGATGGCCATAAAGATGGACCACTACAATTGCAGAAGTATTTGCAGTAACTCTGTTTTTTACATCTTCAATATCTATAGTGTAGTCATCTGAATTAACATCACAAAAAACAATTTTATGGCCAGCTCTAGAAACAGCTTCAGCACTTGATATAAAACTATTTGCTGGCACTATAATTTCACTACACTTTGGCAAATCAAGGGCTTCAATTGCAATTTCTAAAGCGTCGGTTCCATTGCCCACTCCTACACAATATTTTGCCTGTTGGTACGTTGCAAAATTCTCTTCAAACTGTTTTAAATACTTACCACCAATAAATGCACTATCCGCAATTACCTCAGAAATTGCATTATCAATTTCACTTTTAATTGAAAAGTACTGTTTATTCAAATCTAAAAATTCTATCATTAGTAATCTATGTCTCTTATAACTGCAGCAGGATTACCCACTGCAATCTTATTATCAATAATATCTCTAGTAACAACGCTACCTGCACCAATAAGAGCCCCTTTGCCAATAACAACTCCGGGAAGTATAGTCGAATTTGCGCCTATTTTTGCATTCATCCTAATGAGGACACCATTTAAATTATCCTTAACTTTTGGATGTTTAGGATAGCTTGCATTAGTTAAAACTACATTTGGACCAAGCCAACAGAACTTTTCAAGAATAGTATATTCAGGAATAAAAACCTGTGAATGGATTCGCACTCCATCTTGAATAGAAATATGATGCTCCAAGACAGACAATGTACCAATAGAAACATCATCTCCAATTTCATTTAACTCGCGAACATTGGCTTTATTACCAGTCTGAAAATTTATGCCTATTGTATTACCAGCATAAATATGTGTTCCTGCTCGAATTAAAGAACCATCACCAATAACTGTCTTTTCATCTTTCATTCCCTTGAAGGGAATTCCAATAATGCAGTAATCTTCAATAATAACATTATTTCCAATAATAACATTAGGATAAATAATTGCGGTTTTAGAAATCATTTTTCCCCAGCTTTATTTTTTTTGGTGTGAAGCTTAGACAAACCTCTTTACCTGTTTCTGCAGATTCATATATTGCATTAATCAACCTAACAGTTTTCCTTCCTTGAAGTCCATCTATTAAATTTTGACCTCCATTTGAGATACAATTAACTACATGCTCATAATATGCTTGATGGCCAAAGCCATAAACATTAGGAGGGTTAACCGAATATTTTTCCAATATTTCATCATCTCCATCAATAACCTCTTCAAAAGCCCAAGAGTCCATCTGATTAACTGCAAACCCACCAATTACGACATTTCCCTTTTCACCTAATATCGAAATAGACCCCTCCAGATCATTTGGTCGGGTTGCAGTCGTTGCCTCTATTATGCCAAATGCACCATTTTTAAATTTGATTGTCACTACTGCAGTATCTTCTACCTCTATATCTGCTAATGCAGTCTTAGTCCTAGCAAATACTGATTCTACGTCTCCCATCATCCACTCTAGCATATCAACATGATGACTTGCTTGATTAGTAAGAACACCACCATCCATTTCCCAAGTTCCACGCCAGGCATCTTGATCATAATAAGATTGATGTCGAGCCCATCGCACACGCACAGTACCCAAAATTAATTTACCAAAACGCCCCGCTTGATGTGCTTCTCGAAGCTTCATCACTGGAACATTAAAACGATTTTGCTTGATAATAAAAAGGCGACAGTTATAGCGATCACACTCCTCAATCATAGCATCAGCATCCTCAAGAGTAAGTGCCATGGGTTTCTCAACAACAATATCCTTACCATACTTTGAAAGATTAATGACATGCTCAGCATGCAAACCAGAAGGTGTAAGAACTACAGCAACATCTACTTGCTCTTTACTCATCATCTCATGCATATTAATATAATACGGAACATTAAACTGCTGGCCAATTTTTTCGGCTTTTTCATAAACATTATCACAAACAGCTACTAATCTTGCTCCTTCAATTTGATTCTTGCCAAGGAGTTCAGAATGGCGTTTGGCAATCCTACCACAGCCAATTAAAGCAATATTTAATTTGTTATTATTTTTCATTATTATTCCAATAGTGAACTATACAATTCTCGTGCTTGTTTAGTTATTAGTGAATCATTATGCCAAAGAAGTGTAAAAGAGCCATTAACTGCTCGACATGCATTTTTTACTTGGTTAAATTTATCATATGCCCTTATTCCATAACCTAAACCCATATATCTTTTGGCAATTACTGTTACATCCATTGCAATCAGTGGTCGAATAAGTAAATTTAATTGAATATCGGCAATTGGATCAAAAGCTGGATAATCAAAGCAAGTGCCGCAACGAAAACCAATATGATCTGCATAGCCAAGAGTACTGTCATAATTCATACCAGCATTTTCCCATCCATAGAGCGTTAAGGGGTGTTTCCAACGCAAAACATGCATTCTACCTCCCCAAAATTCTTGCTTAATACCTTCTTGGAAACAAATAGAGCGTAGTTTTTTTGCTTCAGCAATAATTAAATCTGGCTTATTAAATGTATTATAACTTGGATGTAAGCCAACCATATGCCCACGGTGATGAATATATTTCATCAAGCTTCTAATTGAAGGATGATCAATTGCATAATCAGCATCGGTTTCAGGATGAGTTTTACCAGCAATAAAATTGAATGAACTAATTAAATTATGGCTATCAGATTGGTCCATAATCCATTCAAAAGTATTTAATGGATCTTTTTCTGGAAGTTTTTGATGAGATCGAAATCGCATCCAAGGCGCTCGAAATGCACTTGTAAAATTACCATACTTTAAAATATCACTTACCATTCCTCGAGCTAACTTATAAGCACTTTGAAAAATATAACGACTAGATATATCAACATCATGTGACACGATTACACCAAAACTCTGATGTTTTAATTTAATGTTTGGCCATAATCTTTGAATTACTTGTATAAGTATTAATATCCATTCATCAACAATTGGCCTTTCAAGATACCCATGCTTAAAGGCGTGTGAAGAAGTTGAAGAAAATCTCTCATGATTATCTAAATTTTCACATTCAACCTCTTCTAGACGAGAAAGCATCCAGTAGATTAAACCTAAGATATCATATTTAATCTTATAGCCTGATTCTGTCTTATTAATCAATGGTTCTTCTATTTTATTATATCCAGGAGCAGGTAAAGTTGGACCCAAAACACCATCCCATTCTGCATTATCAAGGTCCCATTCTGTGAAAGGAATATTAGTATTATCTATTTGAAAAAAAAGACTATTTGACTCTATCGTTATATTTAAAGATTGATCTTTAATACTAAGCACTATTGATCCGTCTAGAGAGTTATCAAGTTGAATTTGATTATGCAAACGATCAGCAAGAATACAGTTTAGCCATTTTAACTTTTCTATACTATACATAATCAACTTCGAACTTGTAATAAAGCTGATCTCATTCTTAATATCAAAGATGGAGTTTTTGTGATTGAATGATAAGGTTTTTGCTTTGCACCAAATGCCCTCACAAATGGTTCTATAGATTCAATCATTGAGCCTTCAAAATCAAACTTGGTAACGACTGTAGAGGCAAATTTAATTGCCTCCCATAAACAAAAACTAACTGCGCCACTATTTAGAAACTCAGGGTCACTACCTCCCATTAAATAATAAGCAGAATTTTGATCCCATATTAGATAAACACCTGCATGCTTTTGCCCATCCTCATCAATAGCAATAAATATCTTACTTGCATTATTATCTTTACATGCTTGGTTCAAACTAATAATAGATTGATTACTAAATGGTACCGCAATATTTTGCCTATGAAAAACCCGCCTATGTAAATGAATGAAATCCTCAATAGTTAAATTTTCATCAATAACTAACTTGAATCGATCTCTAGCATTTTTTATCCCTAATTTAGTTTTAGCTTCAAAACCATCCCATACTTTATCAAGGTCACTTAGATCTTCAATCAAATAGGTATATTTTGTTCTTTGTTGAAAGCCTCGCCAAAAGAAAGGAATGAAGTTTGTTTGTGAATAATGCCAATTTTGCGAAAAATAATCATAATTAGGTAGCTGATCAATCAATAGATTCATCAACTTTTTCTGGCGAGACAATTGTTTATAATTTGTTAATTTAGAAGGTCTAATCCAAGGCCCTAAAGTTTGAGTTAGTATGGGCATCTTACATAAATTAAACCCAACTCTCTTCTCTATTTCATAGGGCATAGAGGCAACTATCTCACCATCTTGCTCAACAAGGCAAACCCCCCAATTACTTTCACCAGATACACAATCAAGCCACCAAGGCTGAGAAAAAATAGGCATTGTGGTCTCTGAATTACATAGCTCAGCATAACGATTTTTTGAGTCTTCAGAGAAGTTTTTTTTAATCATCAATTAATAACCTTGACATAAATAAATCCAAAAATACCATATATTATTATTTTAATAGCTTGAAAATTTCTCGATAGCTAATCAAATCAAAGGCAAATATTCATCAATCACATCGAGAACATCCTCCACTGAAATATTGCTCATGCACTCAGAATTGGGGTACATTTTTGAAACTTCATGTTCACTGAAATTAGCATTATACATTTTAGCAAAGCAATCTGAATGAGAGAATAAAACTCTACTATTAACTCCTAGTGGCATTGTTCTAGTAAAGTCAGTAGGTCCATAAAGTGCTATCAGTTTAACATTAAGTGCATTAGCTATATGCATAACACCACTATCATGAGCAACTACAATTGCGGCATTATTTAGAATAGAAGTTAGCTCAATTACTGTAGTTTTTCCCATTAAATTAACAATTTCATTATCAAGTAATCCAGTATCTCTAATCTTATCAAGATCACCTTTATCACCAACAAGAATTATTCTATATTTATTATATTTTTTTCGTAGTGATGCTATCAAACTGATAAAGTTATCAACCCCCCATATTTTTGCTGTTAATAATCCATTAGCAGCAACAGGCTGGAGGACAATATACTCTTCATTTTCTAATAGAATATTGTCAAGTATTAATGCGTGCTCTTCATGATGCACGATAGTTTTATAATCTCTAACAATGGGTTTGTTAATATACCTCTCAAAAAGATCATAATTTAGATCAATTTCATGCCTACCTTGAAGAATTGGGACAAAAATAAAATGTGGAAATCGTATGATATACATGAAATAAATAATTTTACTTACAATTGATCTTCTTGCTTCAATATTAATATGTACATATTTTGTGCCACGCAATAAAATAGACCCTAATAATAAAAAAAGTGGCTGCGCATCCAATGGTATAAATATTGCATCATATTTTATTTTTCTAAGCTGCAAGAAAAACTTAAACTTTTTGACTAATGAAGATTTAGCAGTTACTTTGAAAGTATTATCAATTAAGCTGCTCCCAGATAGAACAAAATCAGCTCCATAGCTTCCACCTCCAATAATATCAATAGAAGTTGAAATATTGCTATTTTTAACATAACGGATTAATGGTGTCTTAAGTACAAAGTTACCCAATCCTGTATGCCCAGAGATGAGAATTTTCATTATTTAAACCTCTCATTAGAATGTATATAGTTATAAATTAAATTATCAATTGACTCGGTTCCAAAAATATCTAAGTAATCAATATGGCAATTATCTGTAACTGCTTTATTATAAATATCATTTATAGACTCCATTTCATCCATAGAAACTAGCCTTGCAAGACCGTCCTCCACAATATCTAGCATAAAATTAAAAGGTGTGTCGAGTATAAAAATTGGCTTTTGGAATGGAAGAAGGTCTAGTAGAAGGGTTGTTTGAGTTCCTGCAATCGCACTCACACAAGACATTTGATCATATGATATCTCTTCAATAATTGTAATTTTTTCAAGATAACTTCCTAAGAAATAGGCATGCAACTGAGCCTTAATAGATTCACCAGGACCTGGACGAATTTTGAAATGCACATCAAACCCCTGATCGATGAATTTTTTAATGTACTCCCCAATAATAATTGTGTCAGCTAAGAACTCATAGGGTATTAGGACTACTCTCTTATCTCCTTGTGGAGCTGGCTGTTTGTATTCATAAGAATGCTTATTAGATGCCACAAGATGAAAACTATCATCAAATAAATTTGAATGTTTTTGTATTAAACGTTTCCAGTACTCGCCCCATACAATAACATTATCAAACCATTTATAATTCTGAATACCATTCATAATGTAATCTTCATGCCTAGATACATAAATACCGTGCTGAATACCTAAAGAATTTATAGAGTTATCAGATGAAGCATAAAGTAACGGGTAAACAGTAGTTGTATCATCTATTCCAATAAAAAACGAATAATTCAAATGCTCAAATAATTTAGTATGTGAATAATAACTTGTTACATGCTTATTAATGATCTGGTTGGTATATTTTATAGCGCTATTAAATAAAAAGTTACTGCTATCAGACAATTCAACATCCATATATATATTTGGATATGGACTGACATAAATATAAATTTTAGTATCAAAAAAATGATGCAAGACTTTATTTAACCTGATATTACATATCTTGACAACAGAAAAGTTAGCCTTTAAAGCATCACACAACTCAGAAGTTCTAAAGTCATTGGGCTCATATTGAAAAAATAGAATATCCCCACTCTTTTTGGTTACTATACGATTTCTTGTTTGAATTATAAGATGATAAGCTTGAGTGAGAATTTTTTTAACTCTACTAGAATTAGGACGCCAATAAGTTAGCTCCATAAAATTTTTAAATCTACCAGGAGAGCATTCAAGTACCTCAATTTCACCAGAAGTAATTTTTTCAATAATTGATTGATACTTAACAAATTGATAAAAATAGTGCCAATATAAAGTGCCTACTGCTGTTGGAAACCAATTCAAATTATTAATATAATAAGACTCCTTTACTGAGAGGCCATTACTAGTCTTTAACTTATAAAACTTATGTAGCAAAAGTTTCGTCTTATCTAAATCACAGTCCGGCCTATAGATTTCAATATCACCATTCATAGCTACTAGTTCAAGAACACCAGAAGATCCTTCAATAATATTGTATTGTTTCATTGATTATTTCCCATACCCTTCAAACTAGAGTTATGATAATTTAATCTAGTTGAAAGATAGTAAAAAATATAGAATGGAAAAATAAAATTTGGGTTGAATGCTTCACATTGAAAGCTAATAAATATAACATAGAATAAAACAAAATAAAGATTAGTTCTGTTTGTCATTTTGTAGAAAAAGAATAACATAAAAGCAAATAATATGGCACCATAGTCAGATAGCAATTCGAGAAATAAGGAGTGGGTACACTGCCTTGTAGTAGAAAAAAGTTGGGCATAAAATGGGGTATCTATATCAATATTATATGGCAATTGTTTAGATAAAATTTCTGTTGAATATCCTGCATACTTAGGAATTAATATATCCAGCCCTCTAGATAAAATATCATTTACAATAATCTCATAGAATATTGAGCGCGCTTTTGTAATTATGATTATTGAATCATTATGGCCATAGAATATACCAATAGCAAAAATCACACAAAGTATTGCAAAGATAGCTAGAGGAGGAATGATTTTAATGAAGCTTTGTGGAATATAATTTCTTAAATAAAACAATATTGACACCGTCGAAAAAGCCAACAGGCCCGATCGAGACATAAAAGGCAAACATAAAATGAAAAACAATATTGAATATTTTACTTTCCCCAATAACATAAAGTATAAAGCTATGAGTAACCCCATGAAACAAAGCGTATGGCTAGTTTTTACAAATAAAATATCGTCACCCCCATAAAATCTAATCTTTTGAAGGTTTAAAATAATGCTTGGATCCTTTACTAGAAATATAACTATGATCAGGCAGGATGCAATTATGACAGATCTTCGATTAACACCAAAAATTGAGGTAAGAGCTACTAAAATCAGCGAAGAGCCAATATTTACAGACTGCTCAAGAAAACGGGCATTATCAAATAATGCCATAAGGCTACTTAAAACAAGCATGTATATTAAAAAAGTGATAAACCAATCAACTCTTAGTGTTTTATTACTAAACACTGCTGTATAAATTAAAATCATCAAACAAGCTGTATAAAAAACAACCCTTAATGATAGAAATGGCAGAGAAGTCATAGAAATAATATATGTCAAAAAAACAACAGCTAACGAGTCATTTTTTAGATTTGATGTTTCATAAAATGAAGACAACTTAAAAGATTTATTAAATTTAGACATAAAGAACAAAGCTTTATTTTTTATTTAAACTTATTAATAAGAATAGCCATAATCTCATGGCTCCTATATTTTTGAGGCATAAATTTTGTAATAACTCCTAAATAATGATCAATGTATAACAGAAGATTATGTAATCTTTTATTATTAGATAGAACATCAAATCTTTTTGAAAGGAAATTATAAAAAACCCACTGGTACTTAAACATATAGTCAACATCATAAGCTTGGGATATTATTTCCATAAGTTGCCACTCTACTAATCGTTCTTCATATGGACTAGAAATCCCTTCAGATTTAATTTTATGAATAAGCTGTTGTTGGGCTTCTTGAGTGCTTACCACTGGCTCAACTAATAAGACGACACCAGAATCAACTAGGTATTTATTGATTTGTAGTAATAATTTTTCTTTTAATTCTGTGTGATGAAGCACCCCAAATAAAAAAAGATGCGTAACACTTTTGTGAATGACTGGAATGAAGCCAGCATCTCCCAGAATAAACAACTTATTATTGTGCTTATTATGCTTTTTATTAGACTTTAATGCGGAATATGAAGCATCCAAGGCAATATATAAAGTATCTTGATTAACAATATGATTTGAAAATAATTTAATAAAATTTTGTCCCTCACCACATCCAATATCTAGAATAACTTTACAACTTGGCGTTTGTGGGATATGTGGCAGCATATACTCTCTTTGAAACAGCCTTTCATTCCAGTTAGAAGATTCAATACTATCTAATGATTTATAATGGTGATTCCAAAAATCAGCCTCCTCAGCCACCCAAGAGCTGTTTAAGTTATTTTGTCTTAATAATTGAATTGTATTTACAACTAAAGCAATTAAATGATTAAGTTCATCATAATCCATCATCATTAATAAATATTTCTCCTCCATCACAATGTCACGCTGCAAGAGAGGCATTAAAATTATTATATCTTCAATTACTGGATACACTATATCAAGCTCATGTGAATAAAAACCAACAACTTCCTTGGATTTATCTAGCAAAATTGGAATAATAGATTTATCATTGTCTGGGGAAACTAAGAGGTCTAATTGGGCTATATAGTTCATTTAACTCCGCTTATGTAGTTTATAAAACTTACACCTTTAATTTTATTCGAATCCCTTAAGTTTGGCTCATCAAATTCTATTGAATTAATCACGTCATTAGAAAAAACATAGCCATGCAAATACTTCTGATTAATTGCATCATTACTAATAAAGTGGGGTGAATCATCCCGCCAAACCTGTGAGGTATTAATATCTATAGCAGCAGTAACTGATTGGCCTAATGAGATCATTTTGAATTGTGTAGACTTTTTTTCAAATACTTTCAATCTGTATAAATATTTAATAAATAAATTAAAGATAACAGGCTGCGGATTAATTTTTGTTAACGAGCGCAAAACCTTTTCTATAATATGGTCCAGAAATTGAACAAAAGATAATAGATTGTTGCTAATAAATAAACTTTCTTTAACAAAACGTTTGACGGCATTTCCCTCTATAAGTAAGAAATTTTCATTACCAAACAAACGGAACATCTTAAGATATTCATTTTTTCTATAAATATGGCCCGAAGTTGAAAATATACATGCCCAATGATAAGTATCTAGATTATCTGGCCATGTCCATATCAAATGTTCTGGTGATTGCTCAATAAAACTAGGCTGCGCCCTAGTAAAGTATTTATGGGTATAAGGAAGTATTGGGGTAATATTTTTGCCTAGCCTAATAGAGCATGCCAGAATATTAGAGTCATCTATGAATTTTTTTACTGCAAAATTGTTTTCGAAATCAATACTACCAAAGAAGAGTTCGTCGTCTGATAGAACCAACAATAATTCAGAATTTCCAAGATGGTCTAAGGCCTCACTAATCTTTGAAAGCTCATCTCTATAAAGAATAGTAATTTTAGACTTATTTCTTAGCAATTTAAAATGATCATCCTTTAAAAGTCGATCATTTAGAATCTCATACCCTCTTTTATAGTCTATGTTTGACGCCTGAATTGTAATTGTAATCTGACCTATACCATTAACATTCTTACTTATTAATGATAACAATTGATGCAACTGTGCTGGACGATCCTTAGATGGAATCAAAATATCTACTTTCATAAGCTTATTAATCTACATAAGAAATTGAATTATGAAACTTTTATAGGATAGCACTTCCAAGAATCAACATTTACGTCGATCTGACTAAAAAAAACTAATCTACATGAGATGTTGAATTTATGCACCTTTTACAGACTGGATGCTTCCAGTACTCTCCATTTGCATGAATCTTACGAAGATAGTTAATCTTATCGCCATTCCAAATTTCTTTTATATCTGACGGCTTATCTTTCGAAATCTTATCAATTGGAAGTTCAGCCCCAAAAAAAGAACAGCATGGCAGAACGGTTCCATCATATCTAATTGTCATATGAAAAAATGGTTGCGTACATTTGAATGCCCTATTATTACTAACATCTTTATTTTTGTACTTATCCATAATTCCAACAAGATCCTGAATCCCAATAAGATCGGCTACGCCTTCCCATTCCTTTATAAAATCATCAAGTTGATGGATGTTGACATCAGTTTTAACAAAATTAACTCTCACTTGAGGCTCTATTGAGCCTGTTTTATTTCTAATATCTATAAATCTTTTTGTATTACTAACAACCTTATTAAAATCACCACCTTGCCTTATAAGATCAAAAGTTTCGCTATTTGTTGCATCTATTGAAACTTGAATTTTTGTTAATCCAGATTCTATTAATTTAATTGAAAAATCTTTAGTCAGAAGACTACCATTAGTACTCATGTAGACTTCCACAATACCAGCATCTTTTGCATAACGTATAAAGTGGGTAATATCACGCCTAATCAAGGGTTCGTTAATATAATTCAGCCTTACTGCTTTTAATCCACTTGCAACACCTTTATCGATAATATTTTTATACTCCTCAAAATCAAACCATGTAACTTTGCCCCTATTTTGTTTATTTTCTGATGACCATGTACACATATCACAGGAGAAATTACATGAATAATTAAGTTCAAAATCTAGTTGAATTGGATACTCACTAGGATAATCAAAATCCTGAGCTTTTTTAAATTCTTCACGATATTTAATATAGCTTTCACCATGCAAGTCTGATAGCTTTTTTTCTGATTCTAGATAACCTATAATAGTTGTAAAGTCCTTCTTATTTATTGAAGGTAAGTTTTTTTGAAGCTCTTCACGACCAATTTCAATAATTGAAGCATCTGCAGAATTGTTTGTCATTATAAAAAAAATAAATAAAAAATAAGAGTTAATTTTACATTTGAAGTTTCCATCTGTGTCATAAGAATCTAGAAATAGATTGCCGTACAATCCAGACTTATAAGGATCATTGTGCTACTCACTTTAAAGTCAAACCACACTCAGTAAAAAAAGTTTTAAGCAGGAGTTTTTCTTCAAAATATTAGTAATATTAATCCTTTAGATTATTCAAAAAGACTAGAGCTCGCATTGTTTTTAGTTTTAATATTAATAACAAAATCTGATTTTGTAAGGTATGGATGGCAGGAAGTTTTATCAGCTAAATTTGAAGCTATTTTTAAATTAATTCAAAGGCTTATTCTTGATAGAAAATATTCTGCTCTATTGAAGGTGCGATGATGCTTTAAAGAAAATTGATAACCTGACCTTCTTATTTTATTAACTTCAATGGGATTACTTTGCGCAAAATTTAAAATATTATCCAAGTCATCCATCGTGTCAAAACCAAGGTAATGAACTCCATCAACTAATTCATTTGGAACTTGTAATGTACTTCTTTTACTAATAAGAAGAGCACCAGAAGCGAGTATCTCCCAATATCTAAATGTTTCAAACCCACCACCCGGTATTGAAATACACATATTGCTATTATTTAACTGTTCATAATATCTTTTATTATGGGTTGCATATCCACGATTACTCCTCTCTATTTGAGGATCAGAAGCCTTCAGATTCTCCATAATTGACCATGATTCATTATCAAAAGGTATTATTCCAATAAAAATTTTATCAATTTTATTCTTCTTACCTTCTAAATAACTAATCAACTTATTCCGTTCTGGAACTCTTGATGTTTCCATCATGCAGGAAAGAAAATACTCAGGATTTTCATTAAAATCATTTATAACTCTGTCTTCAATTCCAAATGGTAATGGATAAACCCTCTTTCTATATAAAAGAGTGGCAAGATTTCTTATTAAATCCCTTAGTCTCATGTAATTTTTCATCCCATGAAAGTAAGGAAATGGAATCATTGGATGAGAATAAAAAACTGACCATAATGAATAACTTTTTTTATCAAATAAGATTTTAAATAAATTTGATAATGAAGCATTTTTCTTATAAAGATTAGTTTTGAAAACATAATCCAAATGCTTAAACTTTTTTATATTAAGACCAATTTGCCCAGTATCCCAACCATCTATATATACTTTTGCTGCACTACATTTTGTTAATGAAAAAAATGCCTCATGATCGACATAATGGTTTGATCCTAAAATAACAATATCAGCCATCTCATTACAGTAAGCTATTAAATCTTCGCTATTCATAACATCGTCTTTATTGGCGTATGAACCAATATTGCTAAATTTAAGTTCCACCTCTTTGATTTTATAAAGGCCTTCAATCAAAGAAGATGTTGTATAGTCATATTTTCTGCTGTTAAAAATAAATATTTTTACTTTCATTAGTCTAAGCCATCTACTCCCAAAATATTGCCGAACTATTGATATTATTTATAATCTCATTGCTCACTTCTTTATTGTAAACCCCAGCCTTTAGAATAACTATTGGATTTTCAATATCGTTGAGTATGGTTGGTGACTCTACCGTCATTCTGGTTCCATAAAGTCGTTTTCCATGCTTATTTTTATCATTATCTAAAAGACAAATAATACGATCAGTATTTAGTCCTAACTCAATAAGATATTGAGCAAAAACATGTGCGCCAAATAAATATATTTTCTGGTTTTTCGGCGATTGATGAATTTTCTCATTAAGTTTTAAAATTAACTCAGCATGATATTCTAGATAATCAAGATAGATTTTTTTATTGTATTCATATAGATTAGGAGGCAATTCAATGACTTTTTGCTGATTATCTTTGATAAAAGCATAAAAAATACTATGATCTTCTCTAAAATATTTTTTATCAATTCTACGAAAACCTTTTTTTGATAATAAGTATTCTACATATGGCTCAGTAATAAAAAAGGTATGTTCAAAGTTAAGACAATTTGTATATTTTCTCCTAAGCATTTCTTCCATGTTTGGAAGGCTAAAGATTAATTTTTGACCATCTTTTATAAATTTAGAAATGCTATTTAGAAATTGATCAGGGAAGTATATATGCTCAAATACATGAGAATGAATAACAGTATCAACTTCGCGATTGAGAGTAAATTTATCATCAAAAAATCCTTCAATAAATTCAGCATCGACCCCCTCTACTGGGGATGGATTAGGCTCCAATATAACCCAATCAATTGCCTCTTTTTTTCCATATTCTCTACTTAATATTCCATGCGCACCACCAATCTCAAGTACTGATTTTGGTTGAAATCTGTTAATAAAATTAGCAAACTCTTGGTGATGCTCCAACCATAATGAGCCCACAACTCCCGAGTCATGATCTTCTTTATAAAGTATATTTAGCGGAATTAAATTAGTGAGTTGCAACATTCCATTAGCTCTAGAAATAGCCCATGTCATATCTGCAGTTATATCTTCTTCCCTTTTATGCTCAACACAGCCCATGAATACTGGGAAATTTTTTAATGTATCAAGTAACTCAAGGTCCTCTTCTTGATTTATTACATTTTTAAGTCTAGATACTAGTTTCATAATTTTACTTTAACTCAATCAGTTGCATTTTTAACTAACCCTAAAATGAAATGAATATAGAAAATAATAGGCGAGGTGAAAAAACTGTTAACTCTTTGGAATTTTTTAGTTTCCAAAGGCTCAGTAATTATTAGTTATAAATTAAGTTTTTATAAATCCAACGTACTAATTATTTGTTCCTTGATTTTATTACTGCTTAAACCATATTTATCATACAAATCAGATGGCTCTCCTGATTCAGGGAACATATCATTTAAACCAATCCTATGTAATTTAACACCTAAACCCTCTTCAGCAATAATTTCAGCAACTGCAGAGCCTAAACCACCAATTATCGTATGATCTTCAACCGTAAATACGTGGTTAGTTGAGTACTTTATAATTATTTCTCTATCTAATGGCTTAATTGTATGCATATCAATAACACTTACATTAAGCCCTTCAGTTGCAGCTAAAACATCTCCTAAAACACAACCAGTAGAAAACACCACTCCGAGAGAGCCAGTTCGATGCAAAGTTCCCTTTCCTATTTCAAACGAATCTATTTCAGAATAAATCTCTGTAACAGGCTGCCTACCAAGCCTCAAGTAATGGGGATTAGTTATCTCATTTTCACATAGAAACTTTACAAGTGATTTTGTTTGGTTGTATGTTGAAGGATTTAAAATTGTCATTCCTGGAAGAGCCCTCATCAAGCTAATATCCTCTAATCCCATTTGAGTAACACCATCTTTCCCAATGGCCAAGCCAGAGTGAGTTCCAACAAGAATACATGGGGCATTTGAATATGCAATTGAACACCTAATAGCATCATATTTGCCTGTTAAAAATGAAGCAAATGAGGCCAGAAAAACTTTAAATCCATATTCTGATAATCCTGAAGCAACACCAATCATATTATTTTCAGCTATTCCCATTTCAAGAAACCTATCAGGATACTCTTCACCAAAAGCATTGATCTTCGTTGCTCCACCTAAGTCAGCATTTAATCCGATAATCTGATCATTATTTTCTGCAGAAGCTTTTAGCTGTTCTCCAAACGCATCACGAGTTGCTTTCATCATCTAACTCCAATAAAGCATTTAAATATTCTTCTTTTGAGGGAACCTTTGCATGCCATGTTGGACTGCTCATAAATGAAACGCCCTTCCCCTTTTTAGTATTTAATATTACACAGATTGGCCTACCATTCCTCTTTAAACTTCCAATTGTTGAAGATATTTCATCAAGGTTGTTGCCATCTATAGAGTATGTTTCCCAGCCAAATGATTTTATTTTTGATTGCAAATCACCGAGATCTAAAATATCTTTAACGTACCCATCATTTTGAGCTCCATTGGCATCAACAAAACAAATTAAATTATCTAATTCATACTTTGGCGCTAGCATGAGAGCCTCCCATATTTGTCCTTCCTGAGTCTCTCCATCACCAATAATACAGAATATACTATTATCTATTTTTTTTAATTTACAGGCTATTGCATGGCCAATTGCAATACTAAGGCCCTGGCCTAGAGCTCCAGTAGTAGCATGCATATATGCTAATCTCTCTTTGTCAGGGTGCCCTTGAAGTGGCGAATTAATCTCTCTAAAGTCATTTAAATTTTTAATAAGTCCTAATTCATAAAGAACGGCATAAAGTATAGGGACAGCATGGCCTTTAGATAAAATTAACTTATCTTTGCCTTCTTCTATGAGGTTGAAGTTACTATAAAGATAGGCAACAAGTTCAGCAATTGAAAAGGATCCACCAATATGTCCTGATTTTTTTTCAAAAACCATATTCAATACGTGCTTTCTAAGCTTGTTAGGATTAATTTTCATTAGCCACGTATTCCTTAAGTAGACCAACAGCAATATGGGTTACTGTTGAAATACAATCTTCATAATGAAAATTATTATTATTACCACCAGTTTGACCAGGAAAAGTTGATGCATCACTATTAATTCTTAGCATTAAATCTGCGTAATCATCAGATTTAGTATTTTTATTTCTTGTCATGACTACACAAGTTAACTTTAATTCTTTTGCAATCTTTAAGGCTTCAATAATATTGCTGGAGTTTCCTGACCCACTCATAGCGAATAAAATATCCCCTTCTGAGGCTTGATATTTCAATTGCTCTGAGAATATACAATCAAAACCCAAATCATTAGTAATTCCCGTTATAGTTGCACCAGAATCACACAAGCTTACTGCATGAAAATTATTTCGATGACCTTGTCTTCCTGATTTATCTTCAGAAACAAAAGGATGCATATTCAAATCTAGCACTAAATTTTGGACAGAAGCAACGTTTCCACCATTGCCACAAGCAAATATTTTTCTTTCATTTTTGTAAGCATTAATTATGAATTCAACAAATTTTTCAATATCTTCTGTTGGGATTGATAGCAGAGCATGATTTGATTCTTCTTTATACAAATTAATTAATTTTTTCATTTTTATCCTCTGATAATTTTTTTACCAACATATACTTCCCTAATAAAAACAAAAAATTTCCATACTCTCCACCATGGAATTCTTTATATAAAGAACATATACCTACATACTGCAAAATTCCTAATAACTCAACGTTTTTCCAGCTTAACTCTTTCTCTTTGCAGAAATTTTCAAAATAAAACATTAATAAATTTAGGTTGCTTTTCAAATTATAGTCAATAAAGGCACAATTATCATTAATTTTATATTTATACCCCTTAGATAGAATAATTTGACCATTGATAATTAATGCATGATACAGCTTTCCAAGATCATAATATAAATCACCGACATCTAAGCTATCTCCAAAGGAGTCTCTCCAATCAATTAACTTAAAATTATTACCATCATGTATTATATTTTCAGGTTGAAAATCTCCATGAAATTTCGCTGGAGTAGCTATTTCATATATAGAAGCCCAGTCTATTTTTTTTAAAAGTTCAAGTATTCCATCAACTCTAACTCCATTAATAAATTCAATCCTATCTAGATCAGTTCCAGCAAACGAGTTAATTATTCTGCTATGTGTTTTATTGTAATACATTTCTTTGCAATCACTTAAAAATTGATCTGTCTTTTTAAACTGCACTGATGCAAATTTATCGAAATAAAAAGGGAGGATTTGTTTTAGCAATTTATCATCAGACAAATTTGATAAAAGTTTTCCATTGATATAATCATAGGAGAACATATTATCATTTAAGTATTTTATAGTCGGAGAGCTACCATTTAAGTATTTAACTCTTTCAATTCGTTTTTTTGCAATTTCAGTATCTGAAAAATATTTTATAACTTTTCCATTTTCAATAAAAACGGCTTCATTAACTTTAGTTGCAACCACTTCATGCGAAAATTTCCTTCTTACTTTCTCATACGACTCATCATTACCAGTGTCGTGCCAAGTAAAATCTATTAGCTCTACTTTATGTAGTCCTTCAAAACCATCCAAAACCTGAAACTCATAATTAGTAGGAGCAGGGTTTTCAGATTTAAAGCCCTTTCTGCTCTCTAATTTATTCCAAAATAAAGTATAGTTAAAAATACCAGCTGCACCAACATATGCAAGATTCCCTTCACCAAAATATAGTTTTTTTAAATATCTAGAACTATCCTTACTTTCATGGTCATAAACTAAACAATATTTTGATGAGTCTTCGAGCTCTACATGGGAAACTCCCATCCAGTCAAAATCTAAACTCTCAAAAAAATGTGTCTCTTCGAGTATAGTGTCTGTTGAAGTAAATATAAATGGTGACTCTAAATGTTTCTTACAAGATAATAAGCTTAGTCCTGGTCCAGAGCCAGGTCCATCAAAATTATCAACATCTATAAATTTTATATTTCTTAAAGGAAATACATGATTAATATATGACTTAACTTGCTCTGATTTATATCCAACAGCTATTACAATTTCCGTACTTTCAGGAACATATTCAATTATGTGAGAGATAACCGCTTTATTTTCTAAAGGAAGTAAGGCCTTATGAAGCCCAGTGATAGATGTATTTCTTGTACCTTTACCTGCAGCTAAAATACATAATTTAAAATTAGTATTTCTTTTTGTGCTCACTGTCTATTTTACCTGATGATCTATTTGTATCATCTTCATATCTAACAACATCATTTAAGTGAGGAGTAGATACTTCTAATGCAGTATAAGACTCTATTGCTATTACTCTATGTTTTCTATGTAAAGGCACGGTCCAGCCTGAACCAACTTCATAAATTTTTGACTCCATTTCCCCATTATCATTTTCCAATAAGACCTCAGCCTTACCTTCAATAACATAGTTAGCTTCAATTTTATACTCATGTGATTGAAGGCTACATTGATTGCCTTTTTCCATATGAATAACTTTAAAAGCATAAAATTCATTAAGCTCTAACCAGAGCTCATAGCCCCATGGTTTAATGACCTTATAATTGCTTACAGATAAAGAATCAGGTTTTTCAGCCTCAATGACATCTTTATAGTCCTCTAAAGCTTTTCTTATAAACGAATCTTTGATATTAGTATAGTTCAATGCGCACTCAATACGTGTTAAAAAAATA
>Ga0209816_1000997_pt1 | contig 21399 bp, 8 predicted proteins | sample CoawatmetaG01DNA_FD_187509 | JGI IMG/M metagenome (GOLD analysis project Ga0209816, IMG submission 187509) | Marine microbial communities from the West Antarctic Peninsula - Coastal water metaG017-DNA (SPAdes) (version 2) | ecosystem: Environmental > Aquatic > Marine > Coastal ...
AATCAACCTGCTTTTTCTTCTTATCATCATTGGCATCCCATGCTAATTTTTGAAGACGCTTTGCTTTGTGCTTTCTAGCATCTTCCACTGCACCTGGAATATCATCAGTCGTATATAGTATACTATCATACTGATTGTGGGTGTCTCTATCTTCAAACCAACAGTAGTTAGATTTGGAAATATGAATTTGTTTCAACATATCCTTGTTGTTTAAGTAGTTCTGTCTTCTTGCCATTTGTTATTTCTCCTAAAGTAATACAATTATAACACATCTAGTATACTAAAGTCAACTACTTTATACTCAATATGCGTAAATACTACTATATTCTAAAACTTCGAACATTATAGGACGATAAATACTGTTATAATTTTAGGAGATAACTCATGGCAACCCCATATATGACAAAACAACCAGTGCGTTTGGAAGATCCAAGTCGCAGATTTGATAATACTTTGAATCCAGAGTACGAGTCATTTGAAGATTCTGGTGGCTACGGTGTACGAACAAAAAACTTGCCCACTATACTTAATTTTCCGTTTACTCCTACGATATCTGTCATTCAGAGTGCAAACTATTCGTCATACGACTTGACTCATACAAACTTTCAACAACGTGCGTTTGATAGTTCTACTAACATGGACCTTAACCTAACAGCGCCAATGCTTGTAAGAAATGAAGAAGAGGCAGCATATGTATACAATGCTTCATTATTTCTTAGAAGTGCAATGAAAATGACATTTGGTCAAGATAGAGATCCTGGTATGCCACCACCAGTGTTACGATTTTATTCACATGGTATATATGAAAATGTACCTTGTGTTATTCGTGACTTTACGTGGAACTTAGACTCTGATATAGATTATATCGAGACCCGAGATTCTGGCATGAGAATACCAGTACAGAATATGTTTGTTCTGTCACTATCAACTACTTATTCGCCTGAGAACGTAAGAGAAAACTTCAGTGTTGAAGATTATCTAAAAGGCAAGTTAAGGAGTGAAGGGTATGTATAAAGCGAACTCGCCATGGAATAGAACTCCCATAATCAATGATACGATATTAGATATATTGAGAAAACGATTCATCTACAAAGATCCATATGATGAAGAGTATATTATACCTCAGCGTTTTGATGAACGTCCAGATTTATGTAGTTATGAAATGTACGGTACTGCAAAGTATTGGTGGATATTTGCTCAGAGAAATCCGGATATCATAGTAGATCCAATTAGAGGATTTATAACGGGAACTGTCATTAGAATTCCGAGCAAAGATAATATTAGTAAAATGGTGTAAATAAATGAATAATTCTCGTCCAAACAGTTTAGGTGATATAGTAGACCAACATGCACTTGAAGGCAAGTTTATTGGTAATCCACTTGATGCATATGAAAATTATACGTATAACTTAGAGTTGTTTGTAGTTGATAGGGCTGCAGACCGTAATTTTCAGTTACAAGAAGGATTCATGATGAAAGATATTGTCAATGATAAATGGCCAGGGCCAAATGACAATAGTATTACAATTGCAAAGACTGGAGTTACTACTGAATTTAATTTAACAGACGTAGATATAGTAAGTAAAGGTGTTGGAAATTCAACAAATAGTAAAATTGCAGGCACAGGAATAGAGATAGGTCTCAGTATTACCCAAATTGGCGAAACAAGTTTAGTTGATAATATGCAAAATGCATTTGTATTATGTGGATATCCCGGCATCAATGGTAATAATTTTTATATTAAAATTAATTTCGTAGGATATGACATCAAAGGCAATGCAATGTCTATTCCTAACAGTACGAAAGTTATACCATTTACGAATACTTCATGGGCAGATATGCAAAGTGAAACAGATGCGAAAGGGACAACGACTCGCCTTAATGGTATAATTCCCGGTGACGAAGTAGTATCGGGCAAAGCACTGAGTGTGACTGACACTGGATTTACGTATCTAATAGGAAAAACACTAGGTCAAACATTAACCAATTTTATGGATGCACTGAATAAGAGTAATAGAGTGAATCATCCAACTCTCTCAGACAATCTACAAAATACTTACAAATTCACCCGCTCAACAGAATTCGAAAACAAATATCTTAATACTACTATGGTGAACAATACAATGAATTGGACAGGTGTTCAAAACATGGTTCAGTCTGGACCGCCTGGTGGCGCACAGTTCGTAGGAACAGTTACTCCCCAAATGAGCATATACGATATAATAATAGAAATATGTCTTAATTCAGAAGAAATGAAGAAAGAATTAGTTAAAGATAAAGACTTCTTTACTGATTCACTAAAAGTATCTCCGTATTTGGTTAACAAAGTGAATGGTTATAATCCAGTAACAGCAACCAATACATTTGATGTAGAGTTTTATATAGACTACGAACCAGCAATCATAGTTCAAAACCCATCAAACCAAGCAGAACAGTCACTAGCAAGTAAAAAAATAATAGACGAATATTTTAAAAGTGAACGTGTTAATAAGATATACAATTATTTGTTTACTGGAAAAAATGATCAGATACTAGATTTTACTATTTCATTAGACAAGATGTTAGCGAAAGTATATACATCCCCGAGTGATTCATACAGATTAGAGCATTTTCTAAGAACGGACATCATGGAAGGAAAATATCTAAGTGATGAACAGAAAGCGTTTATCACCGAGATTGAGGCAGATCTAAAAGTAATGACTGATAAAAATACGGTAACGGCTGCTATTACTGAATCCGCTCTAGAATCCCAAACTGAAGGACAAAGTAGAGTAAGAAATGCTATAGCGATACAACTGGCAGCATTAGAGGGAAAGAAAGCATCTGCCATGCCTCCACAACTTCAAAAAGACGTATATGCTGGCAAAAGTTTCGATGACTTTATGACTATGCTAGATAATGGAGAACACAAGGATTTATACACCCCCGAAATGGTAGAGCAAATGGATGCACTAGATTTGGCGTATAAAAATGCTATTGCCGCAGGATTAAAAGGTGAAAAGCAAAAATCAAAAATAGATAAACTAAGATCTAGATACATCTCTGACGCATACGCATCTGCCCTAAGTGCATCGTTGCCAACCCCGGTAGAAACTAAACAAGCATTTCAAGACTTAAAACTTCGTACAAGAACTAATAAATATAATCCGAGACAGATAGTACTAGCGGAAGAAATAGATAATGATATAATATCTAAGTTATCTCCTGGTGACTACCAAGTTATACTTAGATCTCACGCTAATAATCCTATTGAATTTAAGACAATGATTAATGATATTGTCAATCCCCAAAAGACTAAAACAATAAAATCAACTAGCCCAGAGGATGTCGATCTGGCTAGAGCAAAATATTATGAATCAAAGGGCATGGATGTAAGTATGGTTAATGCCTCGATGACTATTAAAGGTGATCCTTTTTGGCTCGAAGGGTATATGCCACCATCAAAAGCCAAGTTGCGATTTAAAGATAAAGGTGCATTATTAATTGAAAATAATCAATCGACTATAAATGGATTTCAGAACTGTGTTGTCGTATCTGGAGTATCTGATGGAGTTGATATGTATGATAACGTACTTACAAGAAATCTTATTACATATTTGTATCAAGTTGAATCTATTACTAGTTCGTTCAGTGCAGGAAGATTTACTCAAACACTAACGATGATAAGAAATGTTGGCGCAGAGCATATGGTTGATAGTTTGATACAAGACGGACAATACATTCCAGAATTAGCCGCTGAAGTGATTGCTGTTGATAATGGTCTTTTAGTGTATGAAAATGAGCCTCCAATTTCTACAACGTTTGTTGCACCTGATAAAGCAACCACGTCTGAGACTACTCTTGAGCGTGGAGTATATATTACGAAAGACGGCTATGGAAATATAATTGGAACGGCAATGCGAGAAATAGTTATAGACGCTGACGCAATTCATACTGGTGGTCCACCAAGCGTCTTGAACAGCAATCCGCACTATATCGGCTCACTAGCAGACCAACATGGCATGGGTGTCTTGGTAACACAAGAAATGCTAATGAATGATTCCGAAAAAGCAATCGCTAAACGCAAGGCGGCAGAGGCAAAAGAACAAGAATTATTTGAAGACCGCATGAAAGACGCCATGAAAGAATATCGGGCATGGAAGGCAGTTCCTGTAAAACCAGAAATTACTCCTGTCGGTGAAGAATTAGTAAAAATGGCAGATGAAGCCGCAGTAGTTACTGAAACTACTGAAATATTACACGAAGCCACAGAAGTTGGCGTAACCGAACTCCCAAGTGGACCAGGGGTAAGACAAGCAAATGCTGGTATATACTTAAATAGTCTACCTGGATTGACACGAGCATGTAGGGCTGAACAAGCAAGAGGTGAAATGCCTTTTGTAACTTGTGATGCTATTGCGTCAACTAATGCCAAGACTCTAGCCATATTTGAAACTACTCCTGGAGTACCTCCAACAATAGCAGAGATAGAAGCAAATTTAAATGCCAAGATTGCATCAGGCAAAACTTTTTCAGAGTTAGAAATCGCACAGTTTCAAATTGCCGCAGGCGGAGTACTAACTATTGATGGACATGATTCCGAGAAACAGAAAAAAAGAATAGAAAGAATTGTTAGAAAAAAATCATTGGCAAAAACACCAGAGATTATTCTCGAAGAACAAAAAAATGACGTTTCGGCATCTGATGTTAGTAGTTTAGAAATGGGCGCAGTAGTAGACAATCTGATATTAGATGAGACAATACCTCTTGTCGCTATTGCATCAGAACCATTAGAAGTTAATGTTGTGCCTACCCCACCTATGACCGATGCAGAATTTGAAGCAAAGCATGCCGCTATAGTTGCCGACCCAAATTGTGTCGGGGCATGCCGAAGTGCAAAAATAATGTTACTCGGCAGAGAATGGCAAGAGGAGGGAGTTAAGAAGCAGTATTATCTGGATAGAGCAAATGAAGCCATTATTAACAAGGCTAAGGCTGAAAGCGAAAGCACCAGTTGGTTTAGTAACCTAAAGGACAGAACACTTTCGATTATAGGTTTTGGTCCAGATGCATATACTACAGATGAACACGCGGACAGAATAGTGTTAAGTGAAGGTATCAATAATATTCTGGATAAAAATGTATTAACGGCTGATGAAGTAGTTAGAAAAGAAGCATTGATTCGTTCAGCAGTAGTTGTACTAGATAATGAAATAATAGAAAATGATCTAATTATTCCTGAGGTTGAACGAGATGCAACGGTGGGTGCGATAATAACAATCATCTCTAATGAAGCCGAGTTACAATCATTAAAAGATTCAGATTACGCTACAGTCAAGGCTTATGAAACTGGTATTAATCAAATAGTTACAACTGCACAGACTGGGCACCGAGCCGATTTGACAAATGCTGCCAACATAGGCATGATACAGGGAGAAATAGCATTAGCAAGTATAAAACACGATGCGTTATCTACTAAGTCATATTATTTTGATCCTCAACAGGAACTCGATGTTATAGTAGAGTTAGAAGAACTTGAAACAGATCTTGCTATACAAATACTGGCTCAGCCAGACGATGTTATTACTAAAGTTGCAACTATAAAGTCTGCAGGCGCTGATACTTATGTTACCGTTGCAACTCCAATAGAACCAGTCGATGTGACCAAACAACCAGTTGTGTTTAAAACAACAGGACAACCAATGAATACATATGACATTCTTTTACCAGGAACTCTGAGAGAAAAATTAGATGCTGTTGGCGGTGATACGTCAATGTTAAGTCAACATGCAGAAGCCCAAAAGATATATAAGTTAATTATGAACACTGACGGCGTAGCAATGAAAGTTGTGACCGATGAGGCTGGTCAGAAAGTAAAGATTAAAGATTGGCAGCAGGTTGGTGTGATAACATACTTAGATGCAAATGGCGACTCACAGTCTTTTGATCCTGTTCAAAAATTTAGTTTACAAACGGGCTCCACAATTAATGATATGTACCCACTCGTTGAGAATGATTACAGTACCATAAAAAATGGAATCGCTGACTTATTTCCTAATATATCTACAACAGGCAATGTTTACTCAAAAGGAAATATACAAACCCGAGATGAAAATGGTGGATTAGTGATAAATGTAAATCCTAATAAATTCATAGTCGACCCAACTCCATAATAAGAGGAATAATTAATGGCAATACAACGTTCAAAATTAGGAAGCGTACTCAACAGAGAAACAAAACATCGCGAGTCGCCGATTACAAGTGCATTAGGAAAAGGCATATATAGGGCTGTTGTAGTTCTTAGCCATCCAACCACCGGCGAAAAGTATATTGATCCAACTGGGCGTGGCAGACTTGCCGCGTATATTCCAACTCTGGCTGGAACAGCCATTGAGCCACTATTCTTTCAACATGCGTCTGCGGCTGGTGCATTTGCTACACCTGTTAAGCAGGGAACAGTAATTTGTGTTTTCTTCGGCGAAGGCGGACAAGCATCTGAGGGATATTGGTTTGCAGTTACACACGATGTTCCTGACATAGTAAGTGGAGGCGCTGCCAATGTAGCAAAAGATGACGGTACTGGACAAGGAACAGGACTCTTCACCGATGTTCCTGCGGGAAAAACACCATCAAAGTCAATTGGCGAAATGCTTCACCCACCAGTAGAACAAGACAATGATGCGAGAAATGAAAATGTAGCGAAGCAAGGAACATACAGTGATGGATTAAGGGGATCATCTACTGCTTCTCCTTACAGAGATGCAACTTATGAGACCCCACAATTACCTAAAGTTACTGGATTTAAAACTCCTGGTGGCTCTGCTCTTACATTTGATGATGGTAGTATTAGTGATAATGGTACTATTCATCCTGAACAAATAAGAATAACAACTGCCTCAGGCGCTGCCGTCGTATTAGACGGTGGTAACGATTTCATTTACGTTGTGAATAGTAGTGGCTCTGGATGGGTAGAGATTGGAGCAAATGGCGAAGTGATGGTCTACGCAGAAGGCTCACTGAGTATGAGAACAGAAAAAGACTTCAATCTTCGTGCTGATAAAAATATAAACATAGAAGCAGGTGAAAATATAAACATAAGAAGTGTTAAGAACACTAAGATTAATGCTACTGAAGAATTACATTTACGAAGCAAAGGAAATCAGTTCATACAAAGTGAAGCAGGAATGAATATCGATGTCGGAGTAAATTGCTTAGTGACAACTGGTGGTATATTACATTTGAATGGACCAATTGCACAAAAGTCAGAACTCATTTTAGTTGGCCCAATGGCTGATATGCAAAATTCTGAAAATACTGAAATTAAAGAAACAATTGTGACAGCAATGCCAACGCACGAGCCGTGCATCAGACCACAGTCAAAAGAATTGACGACAAGTAATTTTGCATATGCATCTGCTAGTGAAGAAGGACTAAAAAACTCGGGAATCAAAAAATGATATACGATAAACGAAAAGGCTCATTATTAAATTACATACAGTTGCCGTTGCACGTAATAACCCCAACTGGTACGTACTTAGGAACGGGATACCACTTAGATGACAAGCCAACTTACATACTCTCTCACGTGAAAGTGAACTTAGAGAGTGTTAATACACTGGTGTTTTCATCAATGAGCAAAGATGCTATAACATTGAACAACAAGCCAACACTTGATATTACTGATAGTATAGTTGGTTATAAGTATAAAGTGTCTAACACTGAAACGAATTATGGATATATAACTGTTGCGAGTACTCGCATAGATATCGCATCTAAGAAGATAACAAAGGAAGCGGCTGAATTTATTTTAGAAAAACAATTACGAAACATTGGTAACATACTTGAAAAGTTCATCAAAGTAAAAATAGCACAACCACAATATGATGCACTGTTATATCACTTTTATAATGAAGGCACGAGTACTATAGAAAATAGCCCAGTGATTGCTCTTATAAATTCGGGCGATTGGTATGCTGTAACTGATGAAATTCAATCGGATATAAAAAAGAGTAATGGCACGATAGATGAACGATTGGCTCAACAGAAAATAAAAACTGCAAAGATGTTCAGTTACGTGCCAGGTTTTTCTTAACGAGTTACTAAAACTTTATCTGCTAACCCATAAGCAACAGTTTCTTCTGCTGACATGAAGTTATCACGTTCCATCGCTTCAGTCAACTCATCAAATGTTTTTCCAGCAGAATTATGATTCACGTAGATTTGAGTCAATCTTTCTTTAAGTTTCATCATTTCATCAACTTGAATCTTCATATCAGTTGCTTGCCCACCTGCACCACCGCTTGGTTGATGTATCATTGTACGAGCATTTGGCAACACGTGTCGTTTTCCTTTCGCACCTGCTTGAGCAAGTAACGAACCCATAGAACATGCTTGCCCCATTACAGTAGTTGCAACATCAGAACCGATAAATTGCATCGTATCATAAATTGCCATACCGGATGTGACTGCTCCTCCTGGAGAATTGATATAAAAATGAATATCTTTGTCTGGATTTTCTGCTTCTAAGAATAATAACTGGGCACAAATCAAGTCTGCTTGGTAGTCATTAACCTCGCTAGTCAAAAATATCACTCTCTCTTTTAATAAACGAGAGAAAATATCGTAACTGCGTTCTCCATTTGCTGATTGGTCAACGACCATTGGTACTAAATTTGGCATAATTTGTTATCCTTATTGTAATTTCTAGTATTATTTATATACTATGATAACATTATTGGACCTATTTGTCAATCAAAAACTGCGAAGTTTATACCATGATAAATACATTTAGTAATTAACTACAGAGAAAAGAACAAAATGGCATTATTCACTGGTTTTAGTACAAAAAATAAAAAAGCTATCAATCACAGATTGACTGATAAAGATTTGGTGGTCGAAGATCTCATGAATCATATTATGACTCGTAAGGGTGAGCGTGTCATGTTGCCTAATTTTGGCTCTATCATTCATGATATGTTATTTGAACCATTGACATCTGAAACAACTGGGTTAATTAAAGACGATTTAACAGACATTATAAACGATGATCCGCGATGCAACTTTGTAAGTTGTGACGTTACTGATGCGAATCACACTATCAGCGCCAAAGTGCGCCTTGAAATTCTACCATCAAGAGAATCAGTAGAATTAAGTATAGATTTAGAGAGAGAATAATATGAGCCAAGAACGAACAGACAATTTATTTGCAAGTGAGAGTTGGACAGCAGTATACACTGCGTTTACTAACATCAGCCTTAAAGCATACGACTTCGATACAATCAGAGAAGCCCTACTAGCATACACGGTTAAAACTTATCCTGATAAATTTAATGATTTCATTGCAAGTTCAGAATTTATTGCTATCTTAGATTTAGTCGCATACATGGGACACAGTTTAGCATTCAGATTGGATATGAACACTCGTGAGAACTTCATGGACACTGCTGAACGTAGAGCAAGTATTCTACAAATGGCAAAGACACTAGGCTACAATAAGACTAGACCAATCAATGCAAAAGGCTTCATGAAGATTACTAGTGTGTCAACTGACGAAGGTGTACTCGATAATGAAGGCGTCACTCTGGCTGGCAAAGTTATCAATTGGAATGACAGCAATGATATTGATTGGTATGAAAACTTTATCAGTATTTTAAATTCTTCTTTTTCTGGCACAACTAAAATTCAGAATCCATCGTCTACATTAACTATTGCAGATATCGAACATTCTGTATATAATATAAACGAAGACTCCGCTTCAAAAAGTGTAAACTACTCATTTGATGCTAACATCGATGGAAAGAGCAGAGGATTTGAGGCAGTATCAGTATCATTAGACACAGAGAATACCAAGATTGCTGAATCAGAACCAAAAGCAACAAACAATTTTACAATCATTAATAGAAATGACAATTTAGGATCAGCAAGTGATAGAACTGGATTCTTTGTTTATGCAGTCGCTGGGTCACTTGAATATCAAGACTTCACATATAATAGTAAAATATCAAATAGAATAGAAGCAATAAACGAGACTAATATATCTAATTCTGATGTATGGGTACAGAAAATAGATTCGTCAAGGTCATATGTATCAACTGTAACATCAATTGATAACGACAGCAGAGAGACAGCAGTCTATAATAGTTTGCGAACTGGTTCTGGAGATATCGTAAGTATAAATTCTATTGATAATAATGGAATTGAACTACATTATCCAGATGGTGTATTTGGCAACGCCGCAATCGGCAACTACAGAGCATGGTACAGAAAAGTTGACAATGATAATTTCTCTGTAAACTCTGATGATATCCTTAACAAAGTTATAACAATTCCATATGTTGGAACGGACGGACGAACTTATAGACTTTCACTATCAATGTCAAGCACAATTGACTTTGGTGAAAACTTCGCTGGTGAGACATATACTAGTGTACGCAGAATTGCTCCAAGAAGTTATTATTCTCAAGATAGAATGGTCAATGCACAAGATTATAATGTATATCCTCTATCTTTGGGAAACAATGTAATTACTAAATTAAAATCAGTAAACACTTCTTTTGCTGGTAACTCACGTTTTTATGAAATGGACGATGTACTCGGACATCACTCTAACTTGAGTGTAACAGGGTCAGACGGAAGTCTATTTGTTGAAGACGAAGTAGTATCAATTCCAATGAGTTACAATAAACTACAAGGAAAGATTGACAACTTTATACGAAATGAATTAACGAAGGCACTAAAACATCCAAGTCTTTTAAATAATTTTCTTCATGCAAACAAAAGTAATGTGGCTGGGGTAGTTCTTGCACCGACAACAGTTACAGGTTATGACGTTGATGCAACAGATGGAATGAAAATTAAAACAGATAAGGCACCAAGTAGTGGAGTTTTTGTGGGAGACTATGTTGAGTTATTGATGACTGCATCTGGAAAAACTATTTGGGCAGATGTCAAGAAAGTAGAAACATCGACATCACCTGCATACGCAGATGATACACTTACATTAAACAAGTTTATTCCAGAAGTTGGAACTCTTGTGAATGTGGTAAGAGGATTTAGAACTAAATTTACGGCTACCGAAGTTGCAGCCATCAAGACTGTAATCGATCAAAAATTTACATTAAAATATGCAGTAGTATCTAATACGACAACTCAATGGGAGTGGCGAATTCATACGACTACTGATGTCCCACAAGAAGTTCATGTCGTATTTGAGTACAATTCTGGTATTAGAGACAATGAATCGCAATATACTGCCCAGTTTACAGGCAAAAAAGTTGCATTCGAAAGTAGAGACCAAGTTAAGTTTTTCTACGGCAATGAAACTGATGTGGTTGATAATGAAACAAACATGTCGAAACGAGACACGATATTTCTTAATTACTTACGAGCAGATGCTGGCACAAATGGTACTCCAACTCAAGCAACAGGTAAGGAAGTTACAGTAGGACAAGTTCCATTATCATCTGTAGCAACTGATGGTAGTACTGGCGCAACATTTGATGCTATATTTAAATATAGTGGCGCTCCAACGACTTATGATTTTGTAGAAAATAATGACTTTGGTGGTGGCACAACGTACACTCATAATCTAGTATCACCTGATGGAATACAATATCTTCTTGACAGAACTACTGAGATTACATATCCTAGTAGTAGTGCATGGAAAATTATAGGATACACTGATGAATACGCAGTCGTTCCAGCAGACGCAAATGAATACAAACTTTCAATAGGTGTAAGTGATTTAGCAAATTATTCAACAGCACAAACTCCTATATCTGGCGGAACAGATGTTCCTGTCACTACGTTCGCACCTGCAGATGCGTTCACGTCACTTGACGCAGTTGGATTCTTAGAGGGTTATACTGGCAACGTTGGTGCTGCCACTAACGCATACGCGACAGAAACTTCTAATGAACTAGATACTTTAGGATTCAAGGGCAAAAAATCGTTGTCTTATTTTAATACTGCCGCAACCAGTGGCAATTTCAAATGGATAGATGTATCTGACGCGACCGAAACAACAGATTTTGCTACTACATTCGTAACAGGAACGCCAGGAGTTCCCGCGACAGACGAATATACTTTTACTATGTCTACTGCCGCATCGGCTTTTTATAATAGTCTTGATTCTGATATTTATTTTAAACAATATGCTTATGGAGAATTTACAGTAGTAAGTTCAACTCCGCTAACTACTAGTAATCTGTTACTCAGAAATAGTGCAGGCGTAATACTTAGTAATGATGACATAACAGTTACTAACACAAGTGGTACAAACTACAAGATTATTTTTTGGACATACGCAATAACAGTTGGCGAAGCAATTGATGTAATCATTGGAGTGAATGCTGATATAACCACTATTGCAGATTTCTCACTGAGAGTCAGTGCATCATTTGGACTTTCAGTAGGAACAAATTCAGTCAATACTACATATACTGGAGTATCTTCATACGTTTATGATGACTACCTAACTTCTGCTGGATATAAAGACAGTACAAAAGTTAAGTTATTGACTTCAGATACAAGTGATAATCCGTTTGGCATGCTAGATATTACGACTGGCGAAATGGTTGTAATGGAACAATACACTGATAATAACATACAATATGAAAGAGCATCAAAAACTGTCGTTGCTGCCACGGGGACAACTACAGTACCAGCAACCGCAACGATATATTACAATATAACTACTCCGGGATGGTGGATACGCGAATTGGGTGGATGGAGTCTGATGACTCCTGGTACTGATTATGTAGATCAGACTGTAGGCACCAATGTGCAAATCAGTTATAATAGTATACAATACAGAGTCACAGAGGGTATAACATTTGTTAAAGACGAATTTACAAGTTTTAGATGGGACCATTACGCTGATATAAACAAGCGAATAGATCCTAGTACTAGTAATATTATCGATATGTATGTGTTGAGTTCTGATTATGTTAGAAAAGTAAATGAATGGGTAGCAAATGACTTCTTGACTGCCACTCCAATTGCTCCTAACAATTTTGAATTAGCAAAGATAATGAATAGCATTGAGCCAAAGGGAGCGATAGCAGATCACATTGCTTATATTCCAGTACAGTTTAAATATCTATTTGGTTCATACGCGAGTAATGAAAATCAAGCAATATTTAAAGTCATTAAGAGATTAGGTGTTGGATATACTGATAGTGAAATCAAGACAGAGGTATCTGCTAAAGTAAATGAGTACTTTGCAATTAACAACTGGGATTTCGGAGCAACATTCTACTTCTCAGAACTGGCAGCATTCTTACATAAAGAACTGGGTGATTATATTTCAAGTGTAATCATTACACCAAAATATTCAACAAATAAATTTGAAGATTTGTTAAGTATATCATGTGCATTAAATGAAATATTTATGGCAGTAACGACATCTAGTGATGTAAAAATAATAACACAATTAGCACAATCTGAATTGGTAGGCAAATAATATGGCAAAGAAGATTTATGACTTTTTACCAAGTCATTTAAAGAACGATGAGTTAGAAACAATATTCGAAACTACATTAGACCGTGTATTCTCTGTTGGTGAAATGGAGAAAACAAAAGCATTTGTTGGCAGAAGGGAAAAGGGAATATATAACAGCAATGATATATATCTTTCGTATCCGGCAACCGCTTATGCTAGAGATAATTATGGTCTTGAACCAACTTTTACAAACATAGACGCAACTGATAATGTATTCTATGACGACTTACTAAATGCATTATATAATAAAGGTGCATTGACGAATGACCACCGAAGATTATTTAAGAGTAAACTAGACACAGTTCAATTACCAATAGACTTAGACAAGTTTGCCAACTACAGTATGTACTACTGGGTATCTCCTAATTTTGATGCATCAATCACTGGTTCAACAAACAAACATTACGTCACAATTGATAAAAAACTATCAACAGATACTCCAGTTCCTACAGACTTTTGGAAAACTAATAATTCATGGTATCACTATGATGACATTAAAGCCTTAATCACTGATGCTAACTTTACTTTAATATCTCAAGCACTAAGACCTATTATTGAATTTGATAAGAACATCGAGTTAAGTACTACTAGTGCCGCAACCACAGTTGCATCTGCATTTACAGTCCCTACGTTCAAGTCATATGATTCTAATAACTCGTATTTTAGTGACGTAAAAATATTTCATTATGTAACTGGTGCGTACACAAACGATACTGAATTAGGATTGAAACCAAAGTTAATGTCTGGCGACTATGAAAGTGAATTCGTATTTAACATAGACTTGTTAGCCACTTCGTCTTATAACCTATCATCTACATACACGCAGTTATATATTGAATCGACATTTGATTATCGAAATCTAAGACAAGAAATAGGCGATAGTTTAGCAGTAACAGATATCGAATTACTACAAGCACCAAAAAATTCTAATACAATAGATTTGTATGTAGACGGACAAAAACAAATAGGAAACTATACATTCAGCAGTGCTACAAATAAAATTTCCATGACAGCGACAGTTAGTGGCAACGTATATGTTGACTATTGTACTGCTACTCCAGTTGTATATGATGGCAACACTGTATTTCAACGCATCAATCCATCTGTTGAATATAACGTAGATAACAAATCATACGTAGATACAGAGATGACGTACTCTCTTGTCTATGAACATATCGTTCGTATAATTGAAACTGTACCAGGGTTAACTGGCAGTGCTAACGCAGTTAACAATTATAGAAATTCGGGAACAAATACAGATAAACTAAGATATTCGAATCAAGGTAGTGTACTTATTCGTAATTCAGTTGATGTCAAAGAGGCATACTTCGCACTGACACGAGATGACTACGACCCTATTAAAGCAACAGAATTTTTATCTGGTGCATATAATGGTTACAAAAATAAATTTTTGACTACTGTTATTTCTATTTTAGAATCAAGTTCAAACACGACTAAAACTAATTTACAAATAGTAGAAGAAGCGATTGGCATTATTGCCCTTGGAAAACATTCAAGTGTGAGTATTTTCAAAGATAGTTCTATGCTGAACTTCGGTGATAATTATTCTCATTACGAAACAGCAACTATCAATATTACTTATGGATCAGCAGAACAAGTAATTGATGGCTACCTTAGCAATACGATACTAAATGATAAAGATCTTGTTGTTATTTTGAACGATGTTATTCAGCGATTGGATGTAGATTATACAATATCACCAAGTGCAACGCACCTAACATTTACAACTACTTTACTAATGAGTGACGCACTAACTGTTAGACATTATAGTAATACAAAAGAAACCTACATACCACCAAGTGCGACATCATTAAAGATTGCACCTGCATATCGTCCAGAAATTATTGTAGATACTAATTACGATCCTGATGTTTCGTTTATACAAGGGCATGATGGCTCATTAATTCCAGCATACGGAACACGAATTGATAATGTACTTCTTGTATTCGAAACTTTAATATTTAATAATTTGGCAAATAATAAGAGTGCTAAAGTAGATAGTATGAATTATGGACTATACGGCACTGCTAATGCTGAGTATTCAAATGCTGAAAAGAAATATATTATGTATCCATTCTTTAAGAAATGGATGATGAGAAATAACATTGATAATCTAGACAACACAGACTTCGATGCTGCCGACTACAAGACTTGGAACTATCGAGCAAAGGATGAGACTGCTAATGGACATTGGAGAGGACAACTAATAAGTGCGTACGGCACAGATAGACCATTACTCGAACCATGGAAAGCACTAAAATTATCTCAAAAGCCAAGTGGATTTAATACAACATATGGCGCCAATTATACACTGGTGTCATTTTGGGAATTATTAAAATCTTCGAATCCAATTGATGCACCTATCCCGGTTGATGCTAATGGCAATATCAAAACGCCAAACGAATTATTCTTTGGCAGTGCGATAACATCAGATGATATATTACTGATGAACCAAGCGTGGGAATTCGGAGATGGTTCTCCAGTAGAACTTGCTTGGACAAGAAGTAGTGAATTTGCTTTTGCTGAATTCACATTAATGTTATTGTCGAGTCCATTCGAAGTGATATACAATTATAGCACACAGATAAAAGAAATTATTGCATACTCTAATAAGAACGAGGGCATAGACACTAGTGTTGTTCTTGCAGACAAAGCCAATTATTCATTTAAGTTGGGTTCAAAGTTAGGTGGCTTCGTCAATAATTTCAAACTACAATCAGAGAACAACTCATTATCAAATAGTAGATTCTCTGAAATACCAACAGACAATTATGATTTATTTGTTCATGCTGGTGTGCCAAATCGAAGTGAATTCTTTAGTGCTATCGTACTAGAAAAAGTATCACTAGACAAACCATATCCTGTTTATAGTCTTGCCAATGCGGCGAGTTACATCAAGGGAGATATTGTTCTAAACTCGGGCGACAGCAAATACTATAAAAGAAAAATAACAGGTATCTCTACGAAAGAGACTGCTGGTTTAATTACATTTGATTACGGTAGATGGACACTTATATCACAGCCAAAGACTAGTAAGTTTGGGTTTCAAGTACATGGGTACGATGAGATTAATCCAACATTCTACTCAATGGGATGGGATAAAGCAAGTGGCAAGAAAACATTCTCAACAGCAGGAGAGAAACTTACACTGAAACAATGGCAAGGTGGAGAATATTATAGAGTAGATTCGTATATATTGTGGAATGACACTCCGTATGTTTGTCTCAAAAATCATACATCAACTACAGTATTTGATGATAATATTAAAGATTGGAAACCAGTAGCAGAATGGCCAACAGCAAATAAAACAGAGGCTAATGGATATAAAGAGTTAGTAGATGACACTATAAAGAATTATAATTACGGCGACATCCTAGAGACAGTAGATGACGTTGCTCATTTGATTATGGGTTATCAACATTACTTAAAATTAGTAGGGTGGGAATTCACAGACTCAGACCGAAGTGGAGATATCATAGATTGGGAAAATCTATTGTACAAGTTCTTAGATTGGCAGACTGAGACACATTCTATCGGCGACTTTATTACATTGACTCCACTATTAACAAGGGGCAGTTTTAATGCGACTTACGGTGTAGCGAGTGTAGCCACTGAAACATTCAAGAATTTTTATAGAGTAGTAGATTCATCAGGTAGACTTATACCGAACAATGAACTTAATTTTCATACAGACGGTGCCAAATTATCGTTCACTAGTAACGTTCCTATCTATGGAATGAAAATGGACGTAAGAGATATTGAACATGCATTTGTTGTTGATAGAGTTGACAGTTACGAAGATATTATATATGACCCACATACTCACACTCGTAATCTTCGAATGCAAATTGATTGTAATCGAACAGTAGATTGGGATGGAACTATGTCTGTCGATGGTTATCTTGTACACAACGATCAATTAATACCAAACTTCGATACAATGATTGAAGAAACTCGTCATTATCGAAATACAATTGTCGACCAATCATTGTCGATAGTTAACAAATTAAAATCAAATCACATGGGATATACAACGAGAGCATACTTGTCTAACCATGGAGTTGAAAGAGAATCACAACTAGAATTCTACAAAGGATTCTTAACTCACAAAGGAACAAATTCAAGTATTAATAGAATTGTTAATAACAATAGTAACTTCAAAGATATCGAGCATTCTGATATATGGGCAGTTAAATTAAGTGACTACGGGCAAGTATCTACTAATCTTATGATGGCACAAGATGTAGTAGTTAACGATATGGTTAGTGATCCATTCTTAATAGAATATCAAAACATAACGAAAACACTTGTTGCTCAGTCATCTAAGCCTGCACTAGCAATCAAGACTTCTGGATATGTTGATGCTGCCGATGTAAATTACGTAACAAAAACTCAGAGTGAACTAGTTGGATTATCAACATCAACCAATACACTATACGAGGGCGATACTGCGTGGGTTCAATTCGATACAGATAGAGACTGGGATGTGGTACGATTAAGTGAAGTAGCAGAAATAAGTTATGTTGGAGAAACTTCTGACAATCAACTATATATTGGAATGATTAATGAGATAGATGCTGCCTTTATTGATAAAGCAATTTATCTAAAGATTTCAGGACCTGAAATAGATCCAACGATAGACGGATATTATTTACTTGCCGCAAACGGAACAAAAACTGTAAGTGCGACAACTATTTACGAATATCTAGTATTCGAAGAAGATTTCGAACCAGTGATTATTGAAATAGATGCATCAACTACTAATAGTATATTTGTTCCAACGAATGCAGATTCTGGCATTGAGGCAATTGGTTCAGTAAGTAACCCTACATTCACTGCCAGTGACACACTAGTTATTGATGGCGAAAGTTTCACTTATACGCCAGCCTCAGCCTCTACTTCTGGAATCTCGATACTTGGTACAGTTGCAAACCCAGTAGTGTCTCCTGGAGAACAAGCAAGATTCGTTATCTACAATGATGAGGGATTAGTTGAGAATACAACAAATACTACAGTAACGTTTACCGGAACAGTTGCAACAACAACGACTGCGTTTGCTGGAAACTATGGCGATATTATAACAATTGATGGTACCCCTCTGACAATAGACTATAGTTCTTCTACTGGGATTTCATTAACTTCAACCGCTACGAAGAGTTCAACATTAACAACAGGCAACACAGTTATCATCGATGGAGTAACAAAGACAGTAGTAGCATTAACTACGACTGGAACAGTAACAGCCCCAGTGATGGCATCTACAAAACCATTATCAATTAATGGGCAAGTTGTGAATCTTACTCTAGGAGATACTATTGCTGAAATTATTACAGCAATCAATTCAACATCAACTTCAGTAGTTGCTACTAACTCAGGAACTGACGAATTAGTTCTAACGACATCATCTCCAGAATTAGATATGTCAGGTAGTGCGTTACAAGACTTGGGATTATCTACTACTACATTATACTATGAGTCGAAACTAGACAACCTAGCAACTGAACTTGATACGATAACTGACATTACTTGTTCTATTAATGGCAGTAATATGGTAATAACAAGTTCTGGCACTTCAATGATCATCTCTGGAACAGCATTATCTGAATTGGGCATCACATCGGGTACTTACAATGCTAATTCTGATCCAACTGCAACTAGTGTTGTTTCCCAAATAAATGCACTAAGTATTCTAGGGATAACAGCCACAGTTGTAACTGGTACAATTAAAATAACAAGTACAGGTCATAACTTGATAGTAAGTGAAGAAACTGCTGGCTCAACCACAGGTGCTATGGGAAGAATAGGATATGCAACAACTACAGTATCGATAGATGCTACTGATAATATTGTCAGTGATTTAAATGCTCAAGTATTCACTACATCAACAACAACAGCAGCCCGTTCTGATAGACAAGTTTTGATAACAAGTTCTGAAAGAAGCATAGTTGCTAGTAACATACTAGGAAATTCTCTAACTGATATTGGAATAGCAGTTGGTACATTTTCAAACACATCAGTATTAAGTTCTACTGCAATAGGATTTGCAGATCAAATAACGTCAGCATCTACAACGGGACTATCTGTTAATTTATCAAGTGACGGCAGAATGATATTCACTCACACTGGAGTAAGTATGTCATTCTCTGGAACAGTCGAGGGGTTGTTAACTAGAATAGGACTCGTAAGAGATTACTCCAATGTAACAAGTAGTGCAAACTATAAAGCAATGCTTTGGAAATCAATACGATATACTCCCGGAATCAATGGGGCTACATTCACAGAATTCTATACTAGTCTGGGACTAAACAGTGCAAGTAAATTATGGGCAGATGATTATCAGTCTAGAGGATGGGCAATACTTGATAGAAATTCGACTGGAACACTCTCAATCTATGCTAGACAATCAACTGTCATTGACACAGATTTAACAAAAAGATTGATAATACAAGATGACGATAATTTTATTAATCATCAAATATACGATCCACTTAACTTAAAAATGCCAGGTTCAATTGTTTCTAAATTAGATCATATCGCATGGAATGACCCAGCGAGTTATGATACAGTTACTAGTTCTGATATATGGTTAGATGAGAAAATAGGTAAAATATGGTGGGACACAGACTTAGCAAGATTTTATAGATATAACGATTATGGTGATTCTAACGGAAATCTAAGTATTAACTACGTAAAGAAATATTGGGGACTGCTAGTACCTGATTCAGTTGTAGTTGTAAAGCAATGGACAAAATCTAGAATATTGCCAGTCGAGACAGCAATATATAATACTAAGAAATATTATGATGATGTTGCGGGCAAAGAAGTTACAGATTATTTCTATTGGTCATCAATGGGCGATGATGTCGTTGAACTTGCAATGTTGATTTCAGCAGGCGGAACTAAGAATAAGTTTATACCAGTTGGACCATCAAGTGTTCTTATTAGTAATAATGCTACGTCATATAACAGCGAAACGATTAGTACCACATTGCATTATCAACAAGAACCTGGAGTTCGTAAGGGTCACACTGATTGGGAAATGTTAGCAGAGAATTCAGATACTATTGTGCCTGCTAAATTTTTAAAAGATATGACTGAATCAGTATCCAATGTTACTATACTACAGACATACACTTCTGGACTTATAGCATCACAACTGACTGATGTTAATAATGCCATAATTCCAATTTCTTTTATTACTAATTTAGCAATCAATGACATAGTAGTCACTCTCAATAGTAATACAGTACAAGCAAGTTATCTAACTATTGCTGGTTCTAACTTACAGATATCACGCACCTCACTTACGATGATAGAGGGAGATATATTAAGAGTATATAAAGTTACGGCTAAGGCAGATAACTGGTTCACAACCAACCACATTGCTAGAAGTAATTTCGCTTCAGTTATAAATGATACAATGAAAAGTAAGTTACTAGTAAGTGCATATGCCAAGTACAAGGAGTACATAGACACTGACGATCTTATCTTTGATTTAACTGATTGGTATCTAAACGATAATTATAAAACAATAGACACCTTCTCGTATCTATCGACTACAAGAGAATTTGATATGCTAAAAGAATATCAAAGTGGAATAAAATCATTTAAGATAAAATTGCCAACTCACAATGAATATTACTTTGAAGTCAATGGCGAATTAAAACTAGTCAACAGAAGCAAGAGTTCATTAAGTATATCATTTAATAATATGATAAATTTAGAACCTTGGAAATCAGAACCACACCAAAGCACATATTATAACAATGCTGTTGGAATTCAGATTCAGGAATTAATGAATATGATTCAGGATTATCCAGACACATCGTTTATTAATAATATATTCTTCACTATGGTAAATTATCTTTACACAGAGAAGAGTTACCCTGCTTGGTTGT
>Ga0209816_1001000_pt1 | contig 21370 bp, 14 predicted proteins | sample CoawatmetaG01DNA_FD_187509 | JGI IMG/M metagenome (GOLD analysis project Ga0209816, IMG submission 187509) | Marine microbial communities from the West Antarctic Peninsula - Coastal water metaG017-DNA (SPAdes) (version 2) | ecosystem: Environmental > Aquatic > Marine > Coastal ...
ACAGGCCTCTGGATTAACGCCACCAGCATTAGAAATAATTTTAACTTTTTGTTCGGATATTTGTCTTAAATTATTTCTCATTACATTGCTCACAAAATCAACTGCATAACCATACTTAGGATCTTTTGAGCGTGCCCTTGCTAAAATTGACATAGTAATTTCAGCTAAATAATCATAAACAATAAAATCTAGTTTATTATCATTATTCAATAATTGTGATGTAGCTATAAATGAGTCACCCCAAAATCCACTAGCACCACCTATTTTTATAGATTTATTCATTGTTTTATAAGTATATGTTGTTTTTAAAATAATAAGACATAAAAAATAATTATAATAATTGTTAAATAATATCTCCACCAGTATTTGCTACATTAATTCCAGTTGTATTTGGATATGAAATTGATAGTTTTTTTAATGACCTTATGCCTAGATATGCAAATGCTTGGGACTCAATGTAATTATCAGATAAGTTTAAATTATTAATAGATTTAATCTCACCATTGATAAGCTTTGAAAGTTCTTTTAAAATAAATAAATTTCTACTGCCTCCACCCATCAGATAAATAAATCTACAGTCTAAATCTATTTTTTTAATACCTTCGTATATCGATAAGACCGTAAACATAGATATTGTTGCGCACGCATTATAAAAGCTTAGGTTGCTATAATTTTTAATTGAAAAATAATTTCTATCTAAAGATTTCGGATAGTTTTTTTTAAAGAATTTATCTGACATACTTTTTTTAAGAGTCAGATTGTGAACATTTCCTTTGTTTGAGAATCTTCCATTTAAATCAAATTGATTATTGCTATTAGAAGAGACATAATCATCCAAAAGACACATACCTGGACCAGTATCAAATGCTATTAACTCACCTGAATTTGGAACATAAGTAATATTTGAAATTCCACCAATATTTATAAACATGGCAGACTCTTTAACTTTAATATATTTTTTTAATACCGCATGAAAGACAGGTACTAATGGCGCACCTTCACCTCCATGAGAAATATCTTTTTGTCTAAAATTTGAAACCACTTTAGTCTTAAAATATTTAGCAACTTTCTTTGCATCAATTAATTGTAAAGAAATACTATTTTTAGGATCATGAAATATTGTTTGTCCATGTAAACCAATTACATCAATGCTCTCAGATTTTATTTTGGATTTTTTTATTATTTTAGATATGCCTTCAATATACATTTTTGTAATTAACTCTTCTAATAAAATTATATTGAAATGACTATTTTTATTGTTAAAAAATTTTGAAAAATTAATTATTCTTTTTCTTAAGTCATCACTGTAGGGAATACTAAAATTTGATATTGGCTCAAAATAATTCAATCCATCGGTTTTAATTATTGATATATCAATGCCATCTGCCGATGTTCCACTCATTGCACCTATAGCCAAAGAATAATTTCTCATATGATTTAGTATATATTTCCTGTATTCTATTGCAAAATTATACTATTAAACACTAATGACTTTACTAGAAGAATTAAAATTAAGAGGTTTTATACATCAATGTACTGATGAAAAAAAACTAAATAGTGTCCTAAATAATGGCTCAATTAGTTTTTATATAGGTTTTGATTGTACCGCTAAGAGCTTACATGTTGGGAGCTTAATACAAATAATGATGATGCGTATATTTCAAAAATATGGTCATACACCAATTGTGTTAATCGGTGAAGGCACTACTAAAATTGGCGATCCGTCAGGCAAAGATCAATCTAGAAAAATGTTATCAAACGAAGATATAAAATCTAACTCAAATAATCTTACGAAAGTTTTTGAACGATACTTAATATCAAACTCTAAAAATAAACCTATTTACTCTAATAACGCTGATTGGTTAGATAATATAAATTATATAAACTTTTTAAGAGATTACGGTAAACATTTTACAATAAATAAAATGTTAAGTTTTGATAGCGTCAAACTTAGATTGGACAGAGAACAATCTCTAAGCTTTGTAGAGTTTAATTATATGATCTTACAAGCATATGATTATTTAGAGCTACACAATAGACATAAATGTAAATTACAGATTGGTGGCTCTGATCAATGGGGCAATATAGTTAATGGAATTGATTTAGTAAGAAGAGATAGTTCGGCAGAAGTATATGGCCTTACAACTCCACTTTTAACTAACGCTAAAAATGAAAAAATGGGAAAAACTGTTGATGGTGCCGTGTGGTTAAATGAAGATATGCTTTCACCATATGACTATTGGCAATTTTGGAGAAATGTTGATGATCGTGACGTATTTAGGTTCTTAAAATTATTTACTGATATAGATGTTGATGAAATTAATTTACTGGAAAATAATAAAGATTTAGATATTAATAATATAAAGATTAAATTGGCTAATGCCGCAACACAAATGCTGCACGGTAAAGAAAATGCTGATTTAGCAGAAAAAACTGCAAGTGATATTTTTAAAAAAGAAGGTTCATCTGAGAATCTTCCATTGATAAGTGTTAGCTTAAATAAAAATATAGAATTATTTCTAAACGACCTAATTGTAAAAATTGGTTTTTCAAATTCAAAAAGTGAGGTAAGAAAACTTGTTAAAAATAATGGAATAAAAATTAATAGAACGCTTGTTGATGAAGAATTAAAAGTACTATCAATAAAAGATTTTGATATTAACAATGAGATATTGGTAAGTGTTGGAAAGAAAAAACACTTTATAATAAAATTATTAGATTAGTTCTCAATATTGTTATTTAAAAAATCTACAGTTCTTTGAAATAACCTTGGTTTAAATATTGATAGGGGATTAGAAGACACATCTGGATTTTCTTGGTCGCCTGACACTGAGTATTCAACAGCTAAAATCCCCTCACCCTCATTTCCAATAAGGATTTTTCCAAAAAAAGGGATTTTTTGAATTATTCCACTAATTAAGTGTAATGGAGAAACTTGTCCCTCTAAATTAATTTTTTTATTTTTCCGATCGATGTCACCTTTTATTACCAAGCCAATACCATCATTCACAGCAAACGCATTAATATCTGAATAAGCATCAGCACTAGCCTTATAGCTTAACTTACCATAAGCAAATTCAATCCCGGTTTCATTGTTTATTGCGCTACTTAAGCCGCTAAATGATGGAAGAGATAAGAGTTTAAGCATGGCGGGTGAGTTAATAAGGACAAAGTTTTCAAGGTTTATCTCAATATTAGTTTCTAAAGAACCAACCGTTCTAAAGCTGCTTACTGTTGCTTTTCCATTTCTGATTAAATCTCTTGATGAGTGCTCAGGTCCAACAGTATTAATTATATTTCCAGATTTAATAAAAGCTACATCAATTTTAGTGTCTTTTTCTCTTACGTACTCATAGTTACTATCTAGGGTATCACCACTGCTTTTAACTATAATCTTATCTTTTTTCTTATCTATGTTTACGGAAAAATTATCTACATAAACACCACCATTTAAATATGCTACTTTGCTTAAAACTTCATATTTCTCAGATTGGTAATAATAGTCTTTTACTTTATCGTTAATTTTTATAATATTTTTTGAAAGATCTATATAATTTCCAGTAATTTTTGTAATTAAATTTCTATTTTTTAATTTTCCATTAATAGTTAAATCAACATTATCATTATTATAAATATAAATATTATTAAATATTAAATCATTATTTTTAGATAATTTAATTTTTCCATTTAAAGAAAGTTTGTCTGTTTTTTTAGTGTTAATATCTAACTCAATACCTTTTTTTAAATCAAAAGAACTATTAAAAGTAAGGGCCAAATATTCATTTTTTTCTTTTTGAAGATTTATTTGTCTTAGGTAAAAATTAGCATCATTTAAGTTTATACTTGAAGATAATTTATATAAATTGTCCGAAAGAGTTTTTTTAAATAAAGTAATTTTATAAGGAGCTTTCCCATTTAGGTAGCTTGGATTTACATTTTCATCAAACTGATAGTCCAAATTTACCTGTCCAGAAGCTACAAGCGTTATGTCTTTAGGTTTTAAACTGCTGTCTATATACAATTCAACTTCAATAAGTTGTTCTTTATAGAGGAGATCGGATATAATTTTTAATATCTTCTTATTGTTAGTATCTCTTTGGATGGAAATAACGTTTAAGATTTTAGTAAGACTTACATTTGGTATAACTGAGTTCAGTCTTATTTTTTTGTCATTTTTAGAGTAGTCAATAGTAGCGTTCAACTTAACGTTATGCTTATTGTCAAATCTCTCAATATCAAGCAATTGCTTTATAAAATTTATTTTTACTTTTGCGTTATAGAATATATTTTTTTCAAAAAAAAGATTAGATGGATTAAGGTTATAATCATTGTTAATTTTTTTAAGATATCCATTAAAATTCTGATCAATAAAATTTTTAGAAAAAGATAGGCTCAAATCAAGCATATGATAATTATCTTTTTTAAGGTAAATCTCATCACTAAGGTAAAAATTATCACTAGATATCTTTTTTATAATAATATCACTGTTTCTAAATACAGCCTCTACGTCAAATGATTGCTCTTTATTTAAATCTACTTGGCTTGATATTTGAAAGTTACTATTCTTTAGCCCTTTCAATAAAATATTAATAAGATCAATATCTATTATTGTATCTTTTATATTAACTTTAGTAATTAAATTAATTTCTGCATTAGGTATTTCTACTGCTAAACCGATACTTTTTATAAGTCGTAAACTTACAGTATCAATCACTACATATTTACCAGTTGCATCAAATACGTACGTGGATATTTTATCTTTTAGATAAGAAGAATTGATACTATTGAAAGCTAATTTAAAAAAAATCAATGCTGTGATTGCTAAAAGAATTGCGAATATACCAAGTGTTATTTTTTTATTTTTACTCATTAAATTCTAATATTTGAAAATAATAATTTTTCTATTTCACCATCTAATACACCGTCAGGGTCACTATCTTCATAGTTACTCCTTAGATCTTTTACCATTCTATACGGATGAAGAACATAGGAGCGTATTTGATTACCCCAACCTATCTCAGTTTTATTTTCTTCAGCAACTTTTTTTTCACCTTCAATTTTTTGTATTTCAATCTCATAGAGCTTAGATTTTAACATGTTCATTGCTGTATCACGGTTTTTATGTTGAGATCTTTCATTTTGACACTGTACTACAGTATTGGTTGGAATATGAGTTATTCTTATTGCACTATCAGTTGTATTTACATGCTGCCCGCCAGCACCAGATGCTCTAAAGGTGTCTACTCTTAAGTCTTTTTCTTGAATTTCAATATTAATATCATCATCAATATGCGGTGTAATCCAAACACTTGAAAAACTAGTGTGTCTTCGAGAATTTGAGTCAAATGGTGAAATTCTTACCAGCCTATGAACACCAGATTCTTTTTTTAGATAGCCAAAAGCATATCTTCCTTCAATTAATAAAGTTGAAGACTTAATTCCAGCTTCTTCGCCTATGGATTCATGAATTATTTTTACATCAAAATTATTTTTTTCAGCCCATCGAAGGTACATTCGTCTTAACATGCTTGCCCAGTCCTGGCTTTCTGTTCCACCCGCCCCAGCATGAATTTCAACATAGCAATTTTTTACATCAGTTTCACCATTGAACTGTAATTTAAAAACTTCAACTTCGATTTTTTTACTTATCTTAATAAGCTCATTTGAGTATTCTTTAATTGAATCACTGTCATTTTCTTCTATAGCAATTTCATGAAATTCAGAAATATCATTAAGACCATCAGTAATATCATCAACTAGCTTTAATTGTTCCTCAAGTTCACTTATGTCCCGCATTATATTTTTTGCAGAATTAACATCAGACCAGAAATCAGGCTTTTCAGTTTGAGTTTTTAAAACATCTAATTTAGACGCTAATACATCTGTGTCAAAGATGCCCCCTAATACTAGCAAGTTTTTTTCTAGACTCAGATAATATACTTTTAAATTCTATTTCCATTTTTTAATAAACCAAATATGTATCGTCATTTATTTCATCAACTTGGATTGCTCTAAAACCCTCTAAACCAATCAATGTTTTACCATAAGGACTTATTTTATCACTTTTTCCAAATGCTTCATAGATAGTATTGCTGTTATTGCCGGTAATAATTTTACCGGTATCATAATCTGTTTTTATTAACTCTATTCCTTTAGGCACTCGGAAAGGCAGGCTATTATTAGACTTTAAATATTGTTCAATAATATTTTTGAATATTGGTACTGCAACTGAAGAACCAGTTTCTTTTTTTCCAAGACTTAAAGGCTTATCAAACCCTGTATATACACCAATTATTAAGTCTGATGTGTAACCAATAAACCATGCATCCGTATTATTATTGGTTGTTCCAGTTTTTCCAGCGATTTCTACTCCCTTGAATCTAGTTTTTCTTCCAGTTCCTCTATCTACAGCTCCTTTTAACATCGATGTTATTTGGTAGGCATGTGAAGCAGAAATGATATTTTCTTTATTACTAGTTATTTGCGGCTTTAAATTTAAGTTTGAAAAAGAGTCTAAGCAATTACTGCAACTTCCTAGGCTTGCTTTATAAATAGTTGACCCTCTTCTATTTTGTATTCTATCAATAAATATAGGGTTAACTTTGACACCTCCATTCACAAATGATGCGTACGCTTTTGTTAAATCAATTAAAGTAGTTTCTCCAGCTCCAAGTGCCATCGATAATATTTCTGGCATTTCCTCTAAAATATCAGAACGATTTGCAATTTCTGAAATTTTTTCCATCCCTAGGTATTGTGCAATTCTAATTGTCATCAAGTTTCTCGAATTTTCTATTCCTTTTCTTAATGGTGACGGTCCATAGAATTTTTTACCATAATTTTCTGGTTTCCATTTTCCAAGCTCACCTCCTTGGTCAATAACAAATGGCGCATCTAAAATCATAGTATTGGGTTGAAAACCATTTTCAAGTGCCGCTAAGTAAACAAAAGGTTTAAAAGCAGATCCCGGCTGTCTTTTAGCTTGAACAGCCCTATTGAAAGAACTTAATCTGAAATCAAAACCACCTGTCATTGCCAATACCCTTCCAGAATATGGCTCCATAACAATTACTGCACCATTAATTTTTGGGAGTTGTTCAATTTTATAATTACCCTTGGTATCTGTTGAAAAAAGGATGACATCATTTATCTTAAATATATCATTAAAATTTGAAACTTTTTTTCCGACATAATTATTATTTATATATTTTCTAAGCCATTTATTTTGATTTAAATTAATTGAAAAATTATCCTTATCTTTATTTTCTAAGTATATTTTTTCTGAATTTATTTTTTTAATTCTAGCTAATTTAAATAATGTTGGCTTTAAATTTTTTTTTAATACAATTTCATACCATTTTTCATCGTCTACATTGTCCAAAGGACCTCTGTAACCATGTCTTTTATCATAATCCATTAATCCTTTTTGCAAAGAGTCTGTCGTTAAAATTTGTAAATTTGAATCAAGTGATGTTCTGATAGATAGGCCACCATTGTACAGTTCATATTCACCAAATATATCTATAATTTTTCTTTTAACTTCTTCACTGTAATAATCTGAAGAATACTTTTTGTTTGATTTATTAATGCTTGTTTTTAAGTCTTTTAAGATTGAAATATTTAAATCAGTTTTACTAATATAATCGTTTAGATACATTCGATTTAAAACCCAATTTCTTCTAGCTATTGCACTATCAAAATTTTTAATTGGATGATAATTACTAGGTGCCTTGGGGAGAGCCGCAAGGTATGCAGCTTCTTCAATAGTAATTTCTTGTAATGGTTTTTTAAAATACCTATTGGAAGCTGCTGCAATACCATAAGTGCCAGATCCTAAATAAATTTGATTTAAATAAAGTTCTAGGATTCTATCTTTACTAAAAGTTGTTTCTATCTTTATGGCAAGTATTGCTTCTTTAATTTTTCTAGCTAAAGACAGCTCATCTGTTAATAAAAAGTTTTTTGCAACTTGTTGTGTAATAGTTGAAGCTCCTTGAGGTCTTTTGTTTGTAAATATATTTTTTAAGTTATTAATAAACGCCCTAGAAATACCAAATATATCGATACCTATGTGACTATAAAAATTCTTATCTTCTGCCGATATAAATGCAGATTTAACAATAATTGGCACTGCATCAATCGGTATAAAGACCCTATATTCATTTGAATATTCTTTTACTAGATTGCCTGAAGAATTGTGTACCCTAGTTGTTACTGATGGCTTATAATCTTTTAGCTGACTGTAATCTGGTAAATTTAATGAAAAAAAGATTATTATAGCCACAAATAAACCAAGCATTGCTAGAGCAATAAACAAAAATATCTTTAGATGTTCTAATTTCATATCCAGGTTAGATAAATATATTTGATTTGTGTCATTCTTGTGAAGTATACAATATCTAGCTAAATACAACGATATAATAAGCAATATTAAACTTATTATTATAATGAATATGGTGTATAAACTTGGTTAATATCATTTTTGATAAATAAATATATTCTTCATGAAAAAATACAACTTCATAAAAAAATTTTCTATAAAAGATTTATATGCATCTATGCATTTGAAAGGTTTAATTAAATGGCAAGCAAACTACTTATTGATGGATCTCAGATCGATCAAACAAAAGTTGCACTCGTTGGTGACTTTGGACTCGAAGACTTTGAATTTGAGTCAAATAATCAAAAACATCTAAAGGGAAATATTTATTTAGGTAAGATATCTAGAATAGAGCCTTCATTGCAGGCTGCATTCGTTGATATTGGTTCTGAAAAAAATGGTTTTTTAGCATTTGGTGAAATTCACCCTAATTATTTTCAGATACCAATTGCTGACAAAGAAGCTCTATTAAAAGAAGAGGCAGATCAGCAAGATTTACATAATGATGAAAATAACAACCTTGAGTCTCTAGAAGTAGATTCTAAAAAAGAAAATAAGTCACTGGATAACTATCAAGATTCAAGCATTGATAATTCTATAGATTTAGATGATAAAAAAGAAGTTTTACCTAATAAGGACGCTAGTGAAATTGAAGACAAAGAAATAACTATAGATCCAGATGATCTACCGCCATTGGAAAAAGAGTCAAAATCAAAGCACAAGCACAGTCAATCGCAAAAAAACAACTTAAGAAAAAAATTATTTAGATCATATAAAATTCAGGAAGTAATTAAAAATTCTCAATTAATTTTGGTTCAAGTCGTAAAAGAAGAAAGAGGTAATAAAGGAGCTGCTTTGACTTCATACATATCACTGGCTGGAAAATATACAGTCTTAATGCCCAACTCTACAAAAACAAAAGGGATATCCAGAAAGATAGCCTCTTCAGAGGAAAGACAAAAACTTAAAGCTATGATTGAGGAGTTAAACCTTCCAATTGATATGGGGTTAATTGTTAGGACTGCTGGATTAAATAAAACAAAGATTGAAATAAAAAAAGATGTCGAAATTTTAAAGAAGCTTTGGAACAATATTGTTAATGAAACAACTAAAGATACAACGATTGCTCCAGCATTGGTCCATGAAGAAGGTAATTTAATAAGAAGAGCTATTAGAGACATTTACACTAAAGAAATGAAAAATATCTTTGTTGAGGGATCAGAAGCCTTTAAAGAAACTAAAAAATATGTGTCTCAGTTCCTACCTAACTGCTCAAAATACGTTAAAGAATACAATAATAAAGTTCCAATTTTTGCAAAACATGAAGTGGAGAGTGAGTTGATTAAAATGTTTGATACCACTGTTCATCTTAAATCAGGTGGATATCTAGTTATCAATCCAACTGAAGCTTTAGTGGCCATAGATGTAAACTCAGGTAGCGCCACCAAAGAGAGAAACATTGAAAAAACTGCTATCAAAACTAATCTTGAGGCTGCTGAAGAAATTTCTAAACAAATTAAAATTCGAGACTTATCTGGTCTTGTTGTAATTGATTTCATTGATATGTACGAAATGAGAAATAACAGACTTGTAGAGAAAAAAATTAAAGAAATGGTAAAACTAGATAGAGCAAGAATTCAAGTAAATAGAATTAGTCAGTTTGGTTTAATGGAGCTATCCAGACAAAGACTAAGGCAGAGCTTTATTGAGTGGAAATGTACATTATCTATTGAGTCATGTGCACAAAAAATAATAAGTTTAATCAAACAAAATTCTTTATTGTTAAAAACTAATGAACTTAGATTTGAGATTAATCCAATATTATCTAACTATATAAAAAATAATCATAATAAAGAAATTTTATCTATTAAGAAAAAATATAATGTTGAATTTAATATTACAGAAAATTTAATGCTAGAAAATGATACTATTATATTTAACGATTTAAAAGATCAAAAAAAGAAAAAGAAAAAGAAATCTAATCCAATTAAAAAAAAGAGTGTAAATAAACCTAAGGAATCTAATAAACAATTATCAGAAACATCCAATGTATCAAAAAAGGTAAAAAGTAAATTTAAAGAACCTGATACGATTGTGACTAAAAAAATTCCGATAGAAGAAAAGACCAAAGAAGAAGTAAAAACAGTCACTGTAAGAAAAAAAAGAGCTGGGCCAAAAAAAACTGGTTGGTGGAGCCAATAAGTAACCATCATGACGCTTTTCATTTTTTCTATTAATTCACAATGAAAATGTCTAACATAAATAGACTTATCGTCATTTTTATTTTTCTATTTTTACCTATTAAAAGCAATTCTATTGAACTCGTAAGAGACGTTGAGCTTGAAGAATTCACTAGAGAGATATTGATACCTTTGACTAAAGCCTCAAATCTATCTGATAATAGAATTGATTTATATTTTGTAAAAAGTAATCAAATAAATGCATTCGTAACCTCAGGGCAAGCAATTTTTATTAATACTGAACTAATAATCCAATCAAAAACATACAGTGAGTATCTGGGAGTTTTAGCGCATGAACTTGCTCATATTAATGGTGGACATATATCTAGAACAAAAAACCAAGTTAGTGAGTTGAGCGATAAATCAATGCCTATTTATCTACTGGGTATTCTTGGGGTACTAGGAGGTGAAGCTGATGTTGGAATTGCTGCAATGATGGTTGGCACGGCTAGTATTCAGGACGGATACCTTTACTATAGTAGGACACAAGAAGCCTCAGCAGATCAAGCTGCAATTTCTATACTATGTAAAAGTAAACAACCTGTAAAAGGATTGGAAAGTTTTCTAAAATTACTTGATAGATCATCTCTAGAAAATTCAAGAGATTATCAATATAAAACAACCCACCCTCAAACAATAGATAGATATAGCTGGATACAGAGTAGCTACACAAAATATCCTGACTGTAATTATAAAATTGATTTAAAAAAACAAGAGAGATTTGAGCTAATCAAAGCTAAACTTTTAGCCTACACGCATAGCAAAGATGAAGTGTCAGCTATATATAAAAATAAAAATAACGAATTTTCTAAATATGCTTTAGCAGCCAGCAGTTTTTTTAATGGTAATAAAGATAATTCGATAGAAATGATAAATTCATTAATTCAAAATGATACTTTAAATCCATATTATCATGAGCTTTTAGGTGAAATATACTATTCACTAGGTAATTTTGAAAAAGCTATTATAGAACAAAAAGAAGCTATTCGTCTTTTATCTAAAGATAATGATCTTCATTTAATGATGTTAGGAAGTTATCTTTTGGCAGAAAGATCAAATAAAAATATAATTGAAAGTATAGATGCTCTCAATAAATCACTATTTTTAAACAGAAGCAACTCATACTCATGGTACTTATTAGCAAAGGCTTATGCGTTAAACAATAAGCTAGCCTTAGCTCAATATGCTAGCGCTGAAAGATATTATTTGAGGAAAGATAAGGCTTTAGCACTTGATTTTGCTAAAAAAGCTATAAAAAATATTGATAAAGATACAGTTGAATGGTATCGAACAAATGACCTGATACAACTAATTGTTGGGTTACAAGAAAATGATAACACCAATTAAAGCTAATAAGTTCAAATAATGACTAATAAAAAAATATATATCATAAATGGACCAAACTTAAATCTTTTAGGTGATAGAGAGCCTGATATTTATGGAAATAAAACTTTAAAAGATCTTGAGAATGATCTTAATCATATAATTCAGGAAAACAAACTGGATATATCATTAGTCTTCATGCAATCAAATAGTGAAGGTGAAATTGTTGATCAGATTCAAGAGGCTGGTGGTAAAGCTGCTGGATTAATAATCAACGCAGGTGGACTGTCTCACACTTCTGTTTCTATACTCGATGCACTTTTATCAATTAAAATTCCAAAAATTGAAGTACATATTTCTAATCTTTTTTCTAGAGAAGAATTTAGGCAACATTCCTATTTAAGTCGTGGTGTTGAAGGTTTTATTTGTGGATTTGGTATCAATGGTTACACACTAGCAATACAAGGATTATTAAAACTAATATAGGATATAAAGATATGGCTACTAAAGAAACAAAATTTGTCGATAAAAAATCTATAAAAGAACTTGTTGATATTCTTGATGAGATGGAGCTAACAAAACTTTCTTATAAAAAAGGTGATGTTTCTATTTCTGTATCTAAAGGTATAACTACAACAGCAGTAACTTCAACAAACATTCAAGACGACTTATTGTCTACTTCTGAAAAAAAAGCTGACTATAAAAATGATCCAAGAGTTATTAAATCACCTATGGTTGGAACTATCTATTTACAACCAGAACCAGGGGCAAATAAATTTGTAAACGAAGGTGACTCTATTAGTACTGGTCAAACTATGCTAATTATAGAAGCTATGAAAACAATGAACCCTATTGAGTCAACTTTACAGGGAAAAATTTCAAAAATATTTGTTCAAGATGAAGAAGCTGTTGAATTTGGCCAGCCTCTTATGTTGATAGACTAATAATAATAATGTTTAAAAAAGTTTTAATTGCCAATCGTGGTGAAATTGCTGTCAGAATTAATCGTGCGTGCCAAGAGCTTGGCATCTCTACTGTTGCTGTACACTCAGAAGCTGATAGAGATTCTATGCACGTTAGAATTGCCAATGAAAGTGTTTGTATTGGCCCAAATCAAATAAATAAAAGTTATTTAAATGCTCATGCATTAATAGCCGCTTGTGAAATTACCAATGCTGAAGCAATTCATCCTGGTTATGGCTTTTTATCAGAAAATGCTAATTTTGCAAAAATGGTTTCCGACCATGGTTTAACTTTTATCGGCCCTAAGCACGAACATATTAAAAAAATGGGTGATAAAATACAGGCAAAAAAAATCATGCAACAACTAGGAGTTCCAATTATTCCGGGTTCAGAAGGTAAAATTGAAAATATTAGCGACGCACTTAAAATAGGAAGTAAAATTGGCTACCCTGTTCTTCTAAAGGCAGCTGCAGGTGGTGGTGGACGTGGCATGAAAGTTATAAAGAATGAAAAAGAAATGAGTGATAATTTTTCTATTGTAAAACAAGAAGCCTTATCTTTTTTTGGAAATGACACTGTATATATAGAAAAATTTATTGACTCACCAAGACATATAGAAGTTCAAGTAATTGGTGACTCACATGGAAATTATGTTCACTTATATGAAAGAGATTGCTCGATTCAAAGAAGAAACCAAAAAGTAATTGAAGAAGCTGTAGCTCCAGGTATTGATAATGAAGATAAAATTAAGTTATTTGAAACTGTAATAAGTGCTATCAAGGAAATGGGTTACTTAGGTTTAGGTACTCTTGAATTTTTATATCATGAAGGAAAATTTTATTTTATGGAGATGAATACCAGGTTGCAAGTAGAGCATCCAATAACTGAAATGATTACTAGAATTGATCTTGTTAGAGAACAAATAACTGTGGCAGCTGGTGAAGAGCTAAGCTTTGATCAAGCAAAAGTAAACCCTCTCGGGCATTCAATTGAATGTAGAATTAATGCAGAGGATCCAAAAACATTTAAGCCAAGTGCTGGTACAATTAGTCTCTACCATCCACCGGCTGGCAATGGAATAAGATTAGATACATTTATTTACTCTGGGTATAAGGTCCCACATTATTATGATAATTTACTAGCTAAGCTAATTGTTACTGGTCGTGACAGAGAGCATGCTATCAGACGTGCCCTGAGATCACTTGATGAAATTATTATCGAAGGTACCGTTACAAATATTGAGTTACATAAAAAAATTCTGTCATCAGATGATTTTAAAAAAGGATCTGTTTCTATTAAATGGCTAGAAGAGAATATAGAAACACTTTAATTACAGCCTTTGACCCAAATATCATATAAGGGGTGTTCCATAGATGAAACTGAAGGAAGATCTTTAATCATCCAACCTGAAAAATTATTTTCTCCCTCAAGATCATCAACAATCAAATATACAGCAATTAAAGGTTTTTCTTCAGGTAACGATATGTGACACGCTTTATTAAGTATCTTTAAATCATAAACTAAAACTTCTTTGCCTGATAAAATTTCAACACTTGAAACTTGAGCTGTAACTTTGTTAAGTATTCCTATAGATGCCATGCTTTTACTAACGCTTTCGAATTTTTTATTTGTGCTAATTTCTGGGGCTATGTCAAAATCATCTAGATTTCCATCTAACTCATCGTAACTAGGAGCTATCTCATCTAGATTTATCAGAGGTGCAACTTCAATTTCATTTGAGTTAGAATAATTTATATTAAATAGAGTTAAGATTAATAATATAAATAAATTAATCTTTTGGAGACCATTGTTCATATTCAGATCTTTTTTTATTATGTGAATTTTTGAAAATTGAAGCGCTTGGGAGGTATGAGTTAATGGTGCCTGTTTGATTTTTAGTATGATCTTTTTCCCATATATACTTTTTTTGCAAAGTAGGTATTTCATTCGAAGTGTATCTTAGCCACCCATTCCACTCTGGAGGAACTTTAGACGATTCAACTTCACCTTTGTACAAAACCCATCTTTTGGTATCATTTTTATTTCGCATATAAATATTTCCAAAATTGTCGCCTCCAACGTAATAGCCATTAAGAAAAGACCATATTCTAGTCCCTACGGTTTGATTGTGCCACCATGTAAAGATTTCTTTAAAAATCATATCCACGTAATATCATACTTTTTCAACAATTAACAAATTATCTAAACTTAATAAATCATTGAAAATGCTTATTTTTTTAAAGTTAACCACATAACCACAGCACTCTATATAGTATGTAGTAAATATATTTAATACTATATATTGACTTCAGAATTCAAATCAATAAATATAAGAGAATTCCAATTTTCAGAGTCGTTTGTAGTTGGGTCGATCGGTCGAGTTACTTAAAATTAAGTTATTTAATTCTCAGGTGTCTGCTGTCGAAGTTAAATGTTAAGTTATAAAAAAGGAAAAATTATAAATGAAAATATCTCGCCAATTTACTAAACCTGAAAAATCTCCATACGATGAAATCGAATTTAAAAATGTTACAAGTCAAATCTTAAATCCAGATGGATCTGTTGTATTTAAGTTAGAAGATATTCAAGTGCCGTCAAAATGGAGTCAGGTAGCGAGTGATATTATAGCTCAGAAATATTTTAGAAAAGCTGGAGTTCCCAACAAAACTATTAGCAGAGAAGAACGGAACATACCGTCTTGGCTTATGGCAAAAGATCCCGATACTGAAGCTGAAGATTTATCATTTGGCCCAGAAACAAGTTCTACGCAAGTCTTTGATAGATTGGCTGGAACTTGGACTTACTGGGGATGGAAAGGTGAATATTTTACCACAGAAGAAGATGCCAAATCTTTTTTTGATGAAGTTAGATTTATGTTAGCAAACCAAATGATTGCTCCAAATAGCCCTCAGTGGTTTAACACAGGGTTGAACTGGGCATATGGAATTGACGGACCATCACAAGGACATCATTATGTTGACCACGTTACAGGAAAGTTAACAAAATCAGCTAGCTCATATGAAAGACCGCAGCCTCATGCTTGTTTTATTCAAGGAATTGATGATGATTTAGTTAACGAAGGTGGCATCATGGACTTGTGGGTTAGAGAAGCCCGTTTATTTAAGTATGGTTCTGGAACTGGAACTAATTTTTCAAATTTAAGAGGAAGCACTGAAGGTCTTTCTGGAGGTGGTAGGTCTTCTGGCCTAATGAGCTTCTTAAAAATTGGAGATAGAGCTGCGGGTGCCATAAAATCTGGTGGCACGACTCGAAGAGCCGCAAAGATGGTTGTTGTTGATATTGATCATCCAGATGTAGAAGAATTTATTAAATGGAAAGTTACTGAGGAACAAAAAGTAGCAGCGCTGGTTACAGGCTCTAAACTTTGCTCAAAACACTTAAAACAAGTAATGAATGCGTGCAATAACTGTGAAGCTGACGGTGAAAGTTGTTTTGATCCAAGTGAAAATCCTGCATTGAAAAGAGAGATTATAGCCGCAAGAAAATCTGAAGTGCCAGAAAATTATATTCAAAGAGTTATCCACTTTGCTAAACAAGGCTACAAATCTATAGAATTTGAAACATATGATTCTGATTGGGATTCTGAGGCGTACTTAACTGTTTCTGGACAAAATTCTAATAATTCAATCAGAGTAACTGATGATTTTATAAATGCAGTTATTGAAGATAAAGATTGGAACCTAATTAACAGAACAGACGGTGCTATAAATAAAACTGTTAGAGCCAAAGAATTATGGGATCAAGTTGGCTATGCTGCTTGGGCTTGTGCAGACCCTGGAATTCAATTTCATACAACAGTTAATGATTGGCATACTTGTCCAGCAAGTGGTGAAATAAAGGCATCAAACCCATGCTCAGAGTATATGTTTTTAGACAACACTGCTTGTAACCTTGCGTCTCTAAATTTAATGACTTTTATGGATGAAAATAAATCTCTTGAAATAGATTTGTTTACACATGCTATAAGAATTTGGACATTAATCTTAGAAATATCAGTTATGATGGCTCAATTTCCTTCAAAAGAAATTGCAAAACTCTCTTATGAGTACCGTACTCTTGGACTAGGTTATGCAAATTTAGGTGGCTTCTTAATGTCCAAAGGTATTTCCTACGATTCTGATGAAGGTAGATCTATTTGTGCGGCCATTACATCACTAATGACCGGTACCTCTTACGCAACCTCTGCTGAGATAGCTGGTGAACTCGGTCCTTTTCCTGGTTACGCACAAAACTCTAAGCATATGTTAAGGGTTATTAGAAATCATAGAAGAGCTGCTTACGGACATAAAGATGGATACGAAGAGCTAAGCACCAACCCTGTTCCACTTGTTATTGAAAATGTAAGAGATACTAACCTTGGAATGGAAGCGCAAAAATGTTGGGATACCGCATATGAATTAGGTCAAAAATATGGATATAGAAATGCTCAAACATCTGTAATTGCTCCAACTGGAACAATTGGTCTTGTTATGGACTGTGATACAACTGGTATTGAACCTGATTTTGCAATGGTTAAGTTTAAAAAACTTGCCGGTGGTGGTTACTTTAAAATTATTAATAGAACTGTTCCAGATGCATTGAACCAACTTCAATATACAGAAGGTGAGATTACTGAAATTATTAATTATGCTGTCGGATATGGCACACTTAAAACTGCACCATTTATAAACCACGAAACATTGAAAGAAAAAGGCTTCACTGATAAAGAATTAAATACTCTTGAAAGCAATTTTAAAAATGTTTTTGATATCAGGTTCTCCTTTAATATTTTTACTCTTGGTAAAGAATTTTGTACCGAAGTATTAAATTTCTCAGAAGATCAATTAAATGATTTTAATTTTAATATGTTATCTGAGTTAGGTTTTTCAAGTAAAGAAATTGATGAGGCTAATACTTATTGTTGTGGTACTATGACTCTTGAAGAAGCACCGCATATCAAAGAAGAACACTTGAGTGTTTTTGATTGCGCCAATCCATGCGGCAAGATTGGAAAGAGATTCTTATCTACTGAAAGTCATATAAAAATGATGGCGGCGGCTCAGCCTTTTATTTCAGGGGCTATATCTAAAACTATAAACATGCCTAATGACGCTAGCGTAGAAGATTGTATGGAGGCTTATTTGATGTCATGGAAGCTTGGTACAAAAGCTAATGCTCTATACAGAGATGGTTCAAAGCTTAGTCAGCCCCTTGCTTCCAAATTAGTTGAAGATGTTGAAGATGAAGAAGAGGAATTGATGTCGAAACCTACTCCAATTGAGCAAACAATGGCAGTAGCGCAACAAGCAGCACAAAATGCTGTTTATGGTGCAAGAAATAAAGTTCCAGATAGAAGAAAAGGCTATATTCAAAAAGCTATAGTTGGTGGGCATAAAGTTTATTTACATACCGGTGAATATGAAGATGGAACTTTAGGTGAGATATTTATAGATATGCACAAAGAAGGTGCTTTTCTTAGAAGTCTTATGAACAACTTTGCAATTGCTATATCAATTGGTTTACAGTACGGCGTACCTCTTGAGGAATATGTGGAGGCTTTTACATTCACTAGATTTGATCCATCAGGTGTAGTTCAGGGAAATAGTAGAATTAAAAACTCTACTTCAATACTAGATTATGTATTTAGAGAATTAGCAGTTTCATATCTTGGAAGGAATGATTTGGCTCATACAGATAATTCTGATGTAGATTTCTCTCTTGGTGCCGGAGCTGAAGAAGGTGCATTGAAGAAAAATCAAATCCCATGGAAGATTGTTAAAAAAATGTCTAGCCAAGGTTTTTTAAGAGGACAAACTTCAGAAAATCTTATGGTAGTAAATTCTTCTAGCGATACAAGTTCTTACAGTGAAGGCTCAAATATTGAACAGGGAGCGTCAACTCCAGATGCCATTAAGGCAAGTTCTTCTGGTGAAGCCATGGTAAGTAAAGTTCAGGTAGCTAGAATGATGGGCTATGAAGGTGATGCGTGCCCAGAGTGTAGTGCGTTTACTTTAGTAAGAAATGGAACTTGTTTAAAGTGTGATAGTTGCGGTGCAACAACTGGATGTTCTTAATCGAGAGAAGGTTCAATTTTAGATAGAGATAACTCTGTCAATATATCATCTGATACTGCAGCTGGCGCATTCATCATTAGATCCTGCGCCTGTTGGTTCATCGGAAATAGTATTATTTCTCTGATATTTTTAACATCAGCTAAAAGCATTATTATTCTATCAATACCTGGAGCAATTCCACCATGTGGTGGTACACCATAGCTAAATGCATTAATCATGCCTCCAAATTTATCCAAAACCTGCTCTTTTTTATACCCAGCTATTTCAAAGGCTTTAAACATAATCTCAGGAATATGATTTCTAATAGCCCCAGAAGATAATTCGATACCGTTACAAACAATATCATATTGATAACCGAGTATATCTAATGGATCCATTGTTTTAAGAGCATCTATTCCACCCTGTGGCATAGAGAAAGGATTATGGCTAAAATCAATTTTTTGATTTTGTTCGTCAAATTCGTACATTGGAAAATCAATAATCCAACAAAATCTGAAAACATCTTTTTCAATTAAATCCAGTTCGGTAGCAACTCTATCACGTGTTGCAGATGCTAGTTCATATGCTGTTTTAGGCATTGAACATGAAAAGAAAATAGCGTCACCAAAAGATAGATTGGATTCTTCAAATATTTTTTTTAATTGATTTTCTGGAATAAATTTAGCAATAGGCCCTTTTGCTTTTAAAGATCCATCAATTTTATCAAATATAATATAACCTAAGCCTGGAGCATTCATTTCTTTTATTGCCCAGCTATTCATTGAGTCATAAAAACTTCTAGTTTGCTTAGATCCGTTAGGACAAGGTATACCAATAACTTCGGCACCATTTTTAATTAATTTTTTAAAAGCATCAAAAGATACATCTGGAGAGTTAAAAATATTCGTTAAATTAGATAAAATAATTGGATTTCTTAAATCAGGTTTATCAGATCCATATTTATTCATTGCATCTGCATATGTAATACGAGGAAACGGACTTTCACCTACTCTCTTATTGGAAAACTTTTCAAAAACTTTTTGAAGCACCGGCTCAATAGCATTGAAAACATCATCTTGTTCAACAAAGGACATCTCCATATCAAGTTGATAAAACTCTCCAGGGCTTCGATCAGCCCTTGCATCCTCATCTCTAAAACAAGGAGCGATTTGAAAGTACTTATCAAAACCAGCGGCCATTATTAATTGCTTAAATTGTTGCGGTGCTTGTGGCAACGCATAAAACTTGCCAGGATGAATTCTACTTGGTACTAAGTAATCTCTTGCACCCTCAGGACTTGAGGCTGTTAAAATTGGAGTTTGCATTTCAAGAAAACCACTCTTAGTCATTAACTCTCTAATGAAAGCTATTACATTTGATCTTAATTGAATATTTTTATGTAAACCTTCTCTTCGGGCATCTAAAAATCTATATTTAAGTCTAATATCTTCTGGGTAATTTGCTTCACCAAAAACAGGCATTGGAAGTTCATCTGCGTCAGATAAAACTTCGACTGTATCAATAGCAATTTCTATTTCACCCGTTTCAAGTTCACTATTAATAGTTGCAATTTCTCTTTTAACAACTTTACCAACAACTTTTATTACAGACTCAACTCTTAAGTTTTCAATTAAATTTAGAATTTCAATTTTAGAGTTATCTATTACACACTGAGTTATTCCATAATGGTCTCTAAGATCTAAGAACAGTAAATTTCCATGATCTCTTTTTCGATTAATCCATCCAGATATAGATACAACTTTACCTATGTCATTTACATTAAGCTCGTTACAATTATGTGATCGATATTTATTCATACTAATAATTTTAAGGTAATGTATAGTTAATTATATGGAATTAGTCCAAGATAATAAATCGCTAATAAAGATTACTAAAATACTGAAAAAAAATGAAGTATTATTTATTGATACTGAATTTTTACGAAATAACACTTACTGGCCAAAACTTTGTTTAATACAAATAAAAGCAAAGAAAAAAGTGTATCTTATAGATCCATTGGCTAAGGACATTGATCTGAATGTTATTAAGGAGATTTTTATTGACCCTAAGATTTTAAAGGTTTTTCACTCAGCCCGACAAGATATTGAGGTATTAATGAATGTATTTAATGTAATCCCATGGCCTATTTATGACACTCAAATTGCAGCAAACTTCATATTAGAAGAAACTGACATTGGTTATGGTAATTTAGTCGAAATAATGTGTGGTAAGAAGTTAAGTAAAAAATACCAAGTTTCTGATTGGAGTAGAAGACCTTTAAAAGATAAGCAAATTGAATATGCCTCTTTAGATGTTGAATATTTACCAATATTACATGAAGAATTAGAATCTAAGATAAAGGCTAAGAGAAAAATTAGATTGTTTAAATCTGAGATAGAAAAATTAAAAGA
>Ga0209816_1001008_pt1 | contig 21267 bp, 9 predicted proteins | sample CoawatmetaG01DNA_FD_187509 | JGI IMG/M metagenome (GOLD analysis project Ga0209816, IMG submission 187509) | Marine microbial communities from the West Antarctic Peninsula - Coastal water metaG017-DNA (SPAdes) (version 2) | ecosystem: Environmental > Aquatic > Marine > Coastal ...
ATATGAGGGGATGATGGACAGAGAGCACGAGGATGTAAAGTCTAAGGCACAGGATACCATTAAGGTGTTATCAGGGCTTATTCAGTCTCTTACTGAAGAGATATAATGGCCTACAAGACTAAGGAGGACCAGGCTGCCGCATCTAAGAGGCACTATGAGGACAACAAGGTCAAGGTAAAGAAACGTTCATATGAAAGGAACGTTAAGCAGAGACAGAGGAATCGAGAATACATAGCAGAGGTTAAAAGTAATTCACAGTGTATTGACTGTGGTGAGTCCAACCCATTAGTATTAGATTTTGACCACGTAAGGGGGGAGAAGGTTAATAACGTTTCAGACATGTGTCACAGCTGCTCCTGCATAGAGACCATACAGAAAGAGATAGACAAGTGTGAGGTACGGTGTGCCAACTGTCATAGGATACAAACACATAACAGAAGAACAAAATGATAGACCAAGAATTATTACAGGAACTGGAGGACAACGAGTGCCTCATAGCTGACGGATTTGATGACGCATTAATAGGTATAACAGAGGGGTCTAACCCTGTCTCTGTTTATGACACCGATAAATGTATCGAGGTACTTATGCGTGACCCTGAGATGAACCACGAGGACGCATTAGATTACTTCTACTACAACGTAGTGGGTGCATACGTAGGGGAGAAGACCCCTATATTTCTACGAACATTATAGTCTAACTTTTTGTTTAAATTTATTACCTCTTGTTCTACTAGGGGTGCCTGTTGATTTCCTTTTTCTTTTTAAGTCATAGGTCATAGAGTTTACACCATAAGTGTTAAGTATAAAATTAAATGATGTCTTTAATGCACTTGCTGGTTTCTTATTCTCACCTACCAGCCCCATATCCTCTATAGTGCTAGATATAGTTAAAGGTACAGCTATAGATTTTATGTAGTCGTATGTTGTAGCGTCCTCCGCATCTGCATATATGTCTGACGGGTGTGTATTTGTCATTATATTATAAGTAAACCTTGCTGTTGGACTAAGTTTATTAAAGAAGAATCCAGGTACCTCACTAAGTGATGTTCCCTTGTATTGTTCGTTAAGTTCTGTTGTCTTACCCCCACTTACTTTCTCTCCTGTAAGTACTCTTGCTAAGGTTCTGGACATAATACCCCATCCAGCTGATGTGTCATACCTAGTATTACCCCACCTTAACTTATTAAAGTCAGTGTCTCTAGGGTCTAAGTTTAATACGTCTATCTCCTCTTCTTCCTCATCCCCTATTAAAGATGATAGTGCATACATACTAAGCCCTAGTAAGCCTTTCATTATACCCTGATACCCTATAAATGTAGTGATACTTTTCAATGCTTGCTTTCTAACATACTTCGTTGTCTCTGGTGACAGTGTTAGTTTAGTTAGGTTATACATACTTGTAATCATCCTAGGTGAAAAGAATATTAAATTTAAAAACTTATTTAGATTTTCATCCTTAAACAACTCACCTCTACCCGTACTGTAGTTTATAAAATTAGCTAAGTCTTTGTATGCCTTAGGGTCATTTTCTGGTGTTATACCCAGACCTTTAAATGCTTCCACACCCGTTGTAAATACCTCAGAACGAAGCGTATTTAAAAATGAGGAGTACGCTCTTTCTGAAGCAGCAAATCCCATACCTACGATGTTAACATTCTTACCTTTTATTTTTATTTTACGCTTCGTAAGGTTACTTAAAAATATCTCCTCAGACTGATTAACCTTACCACTCGTGTCGGTTATAGATAGACCTGACTCTATCATCAGTTCATAGTTTGCAGAGTTCTCTAGTTCAGCCATAAAATCTTCATACCTTCCTTCCGATAGTGCTGTATGCATAACCTTGAAAGATTTAAAATAAGCCTTTGGGTTAGAGGACCCTAAGAAGACACCTTGTCTTCCTGCTGCGGACAAGTCAAATGAAGCTAGCGTACCCTTTGGTAAACTTCCTACCTCGTATAATGCATCAAATATTTTCTGCATTCTAGTTCTTCTTTTCTTGTCCTCCTTTTCAAACTCTTCGTTAAATGCATTCTTTGCTTTTAACATTTCTCTTTTAGCCTTAGCAATCTCTGAGTTTATTTTTATTTTTTTCGGTTTAGATTTAGAGAAGTCTCTGTTCTTAAGCTTATCCTCATAGAACTTTTTCTTTAAGTTTATCTGCTTAATAGCCTTCTCTACCCTTTTAGACTCAGCAATACCTGTATCCTCTAACAGTTGTTGATACTCTTCTCTAGCCTTATCTATCTTCTTATCTATTTCTTGTATCTCCTTAGAGGTAACCTTACTAGCCTTTACTTTAGTTTGCTCCTGACCCTTTAATTTTAAGAACTCCTTTCTTTCAAGTAGGTTTCGTAGTGATGTATCCTTTCTTTTTAGAGCTGTTTCTATTCTTATCTGAGCTGCTTCATCTGTCTTGTCAAACATCTCGTTGTACTCCTTCTGTACTAACTCAAGCTCCTGCTTTAATATTTCAGCCTCTTCATCAAGCTTTAATGATGTCTTCTCATTCTTAATTACCTCATTGTTCTTTAAGGCCTCTTTTAATTCAGATAATCTGTTAGACACCCTTGTCTTATACGATGATAGTGCTGACTTGTAGTAACTGTCAATGTCTGCACTGTCTTCTATAGGTAGACCCTTTAACAGTCTCTGTATTTCTTTTATCTTTTGTAGTTGTTCCTTAGTGTATTCAACTAAACGACTTCTTTTCCTAGGCCTCTTACCCTCAGCCAGGTCCTCTAGCTTAGACAACTGTGACCCGTCTATCTTTAGTGATGCTAACTTTCTTTTAACCTCATCCTTTGTAGGGTTTGTTTGCAAGCCATACTTAGTAATAGCATCCCTCACCTCTCTCTTGGTTACGCCTGGGTAATCGTCTTTAATCTCTTCGTAAACCTGGTTAGTAAGGTCTGTGATATTATCTACCCCACTCTCTACTAACTCATATAAAAGCCCTTTAGGGATTTCTATTCCGTCTTCTACAATGTCGGGGTCAACCTCAATTTTAGTGGAGTCTATTAAGGCATCCTCTAAGTCTCTCTTCAATCTTTTCTCGTCAGAAAGTTTTTCTCCAGCTTTTTTTAACTTATCTTTTATAGACTTTATTCCTTCACTTATAATTTGTTTTAACTTACTATCCTCAATAATATCAACGGTCTTTGCGTAGGTCTTTATTGATAACTTTATAGCTTTTATACCAGTTAGAATTGTGGATGTAACAAGTGTTGGGTCACTATAAGACCCTGAGAGTAATTTCTTTTCTAATGCATCAAGCTTACTTATAATACCCTTAACCTTAGTGGTCTTTGAAACTCTCTTATTATTTTCTGTTCTTGTTTCTTGTCTGTTAACCTCCTCCTTGATATTATCTACAGCTTGCTCTTCCTGTTCAACCTCTCTTCTCTTATCTAAATCTTTTAGTTCTTTTTCTTTTTGTTTAATTTTTTCTTCTAGTAGAGTTAATTTAGCTACTACAGTTGGAGGCATATCATCTTCATACTCCTTCTTCCATTTTGCTTTTGCAGCGTTTACGTTAAACGCAATACTAGAGGTCTTATACATTTTTTTAAGCATAGATATCTCTTGCCCCTTCTCTGTCTCTGTTGTGGCTTTATTCTCATATATCTCTGCCATTTCATCAGACAACTTATCCACTATAGCCATGTCGCCATCTAGTATAGCTTGGTTTAGTTCGTTGTTTAACTGCTCCAGCATTCGTATCTCAATAACAGTCTTCCTACCACCTCTAATTAATCCGTTTTTTGTAGACTCATAAGCATCTCTAATTCCTAATTTTTTTATTATTAGGTCAGCATCATTAATTGCTTTTTCTTGGTTCTCGATTTCGTAATTTATATCAAGCCTTTCTAACTTTTCTTTTACAACGTCAGCTGTATTTTCAGACTCTAACACCCTCTCAGCAACCATTTTTTTCTTCTTGGCAACTGGCTTCTTCACACCGTATGACTCGTCTATCTCAGCCTGAGTGAAACCTAATCTCTTAAGTGCTGTTACAGTGTCAGACTTAGAAAACCCATCCTTCTTAGCTGCATCCCTCACATCCTTAATAGACGGACCACCCTCCTGCTTACGGGTTTGTGGAGTGGTAATAGTTTTAACTGCACTTTGAACTGAACCACCGTAAGGAGATATACTTGAAGTTTTTTCTGAAATATTTTTACCAGCTATTTTTTCTTTAATATCGGCAGGCATAATTTCTTCAGCGTTCAGTTTAATATCTGGTACACCTACTACTTCTCCTAATATATCAGTAGAGTAAGTAGAGTGTTTAGATTTACCCCCTATTTTAGATGGTTTTAAAACCATCATTATATCATTCTGAGCAAAATTATTGTTTTTATAAAAGCCATCCCTTAATTCATTTAAGTCTACAAATCCACCTAATTCTTGAACTAATTGATGAAACTTAGTATTTGGTTTTTTTAATTGTTCATTAACCGATATTAAAAAAGTTTTTCTTTTAGGACTTCTTCTCATAGATGGCCAGCTATCAAACTCTTCTAAAGTTTCTCTTATTGCTTTTACTGGTTTAGTAGCTAATGCTTTTTCTTTAAAAGATTTATAATCTCCTAAGTTATTTGCGTAAGCATCAAACACTTTTTTATTGAATAACTTACTTACTGTAGGAGACCCGCTAATAATAAATATAAAATCAGCTTTTTTTATGTTTTTATTTAATTTAACATCATCTAATCCACTAGCCCATATAGCTTTCTTTTTTTTGTTTTCAGGTTGTAAAGCAAAACTAGGCCCTGCATCCATTTGCACACCTTCATATTCTCCTAGCCCTAATTGGTCAGCTACCCAAAACCAAACTTTTTGGTCCTTTTTAATTATGTTATCTATAAGTGAAAGTAAATCTATTTTGTTTTCAGGAGTCACTAATGACATTTCATAAGACTCCTCAAATTCAATTTGTTTTCTTTGTTTAATAGAAGGTTTATTAATTGCAGTAGGATTACCTATCGGAGCAGTTGATTCAAGCATACTAACATCCCTAGAACTTATGACCTCACCCGATGCAACCTTACCTGACACTGTGTTCAGTAGGTCTATTATACCCTCGTCTGTAAACTTTTGTGCACCAAAGAACTTAGCCAGTCTGTCAAGCCACTTCTTAATCAGTGTCTGTGTAGGTTTAGGTAGCGTATCAAACTCTGCCGCCAGTATACCAAACAACTCAGCTATACTCTCCTCACTATATAACCCCTGTGGATACGTAGCTGCAAATTTATCTAGCTCAACTAACATATCAGGCGAAGCAACCTTTCTTACTGCGGCAAGCATACGCTCCGTTACTGCCTGTGCCTGAGCGTTAGTCATACCCTTACTCAAGAGCAGTGCATGGAACACCTCGTGTGCCACAGTGTTCTCCTGTGACTTAGATAGGTTTATGTTAATAACCTTTGTTTGGGGATTGTACGCTCCGTTAGTAGACTGGTTTCTATTTTGTTCACCCGTAGCCTCCCTGTACGCAGCATCAGTTTCGTGTACCACTATCTCCACCTCAGGTGCCACCTTAGCTAATGCCTTCTTAGCGTTATCGACCTGACGTTCTGTCTTCTGCTTCTGCTTACGTGTCTTGGCTGGTGCCTCCTCCGTCTTCGGTGAGAACCTCTCAACAAGGGAGTCTATTTTCTTTTCCGTTGTTTTTTTAGAACGAGCCTCGTTGTCTTCTTCGGTTGTTTCCTGCTGGGTAGTGTCTGTGGACTTGACGTCTCCTTCTCCCACCTCTCCGCTATCTGTGGTAGATTCTTGTACATCCACCGTCTCTGTGCTTTGCTTTGGAATGGCATCTAGTTTAGTTTTTAGTTTTTTAATTTTTCTATCTATCGCTCTTCGTTCTTTTTTTGCTTCTTTTATATTATAGTTATAGTCCTCTATTGCATTATCAGCATCTTCCTTTAAGTCTTCTTTTTCATCTTTAATTTCCTCTATTCTCTCATCTCGTTCTTCTTTAGATAATGACTTATCTGCTCTAACTTTTTTTATCTCTTCATTATTCTCAGCAATATCATCTTTTAATATTTGCTTAATATTAGAAATTTCCGTTTGATTATCTTCTATAATAACAGAGGTATCACCCTCAGTTAATTCATTGTCCAGCTCTGCTATCTCATCTGTTAGGACTTGTTGTTCCTCTGTAGTCTTTGGTTGTACAGCTGAAGGATTAATATTAGGACCTGCATCAGATTTAGCTTGTGATGATGGTCTACCTGTTAATACTTTTTCTTCTTCTGTAACCTCAGCTACTGGAGTTTCATCTACTGTTTCTTCTGTAACCTCAGCTACTGGAGCAGGAGTGATAATGCTTTCAGACTCCACTGTGTTTCCATCTCCAAACGTTTCCGCATAAGCTGGAGCATTTGCAATTACATTTTGAGCATCTTTTTTTGTTCCTACAGTTAATATATCCCCTGTAACTTTATTAAGAACCAACCACTTGTCGCTAGTCTTATCTCCCTGTTCATCTGTTAAAGCTTCTTCTTGTCCTTGACGGTTATCTAGTATCTCAAAATCTTTAGACCAAATCTTTTTATCGGTCTTATTCATTTCGTAAACCACTTGATTAGCTTCTTGTTCCGCTTTAGCTTTTTCAATATCTTCACTCGTTATGTCTGCTCCTGAAGCTTCCTCAAACTCTGTAACCTCAGCTACTGGAGTTTCATCTACTGCTTCTTTTTTAACTTCAGGTTCTACTGAATCTAAAAGTTCTGCTTCAATTTCTTTTAACCTTTCATCAGCTTTCTTAACTAACGCAGGATTCATTCCAGCCTTTTCTTTTGTAAGCCTATTCTGTTCTAAGATAAGGTCAAAAGCTTTAGACTTCTGTGCTGTGCTGTTTGGTATCTGACGCATCACACTAACCATTTCCTCAAAGCTTTGCATAGTTTTTTGTGCCTGCTCCTTAGTCATCCTACCCTGTAAGATTTCCATCTTCAAAGTCTTAGCCATACTTCCACGTAGCTCTGGAGAGTCAGACATAAAGTGAAGTGCGTTAAACATATCCTTCTTCATACCTATACCTCTAACACCATCAACCACCATTTTAGGTGCAGTCAATGCTCCTTTCATTAAAGCACCTCCAGCCGCTTCCATTAAAGCACCCTTACCTACTTGTACTACAACACCCCCTATAGTTTCAGGTGTGCCAAACACTGACTCTCCTTGAGTCATATTATATATTTTCTTTAAACCTATATCAGTAATCTCCTGTAGGGCACCTGTCTCTCCCTCAACTAAAGAACCTCCTACAATTTTTATAACACCATTCTTAAGTAGACTGTTTGTTTCTGCACTTATAAGTCTAGATAATTGTGCACCTGTAGTTTTCTTACCAACCTTACCCATTACACTACCTAGGATTCTATTAGTAATAGTTTTTCCTAACGGACTCTTACCAACTAATGCGGTAAACCCCGCCTTCTCTAAAGCACCCTGTATCGCCCCGATACTACCACCTATTATTACTAAATCTCTAAGGGGCATGTTCTTAAACTCAGGGTTGTTAACCCACTCCTCAGCAACACCATCAAATGCTTGTAGACCCATTGCAGCAAAACCTGCACCACCACTTATTGCAGTCGTAATCATAGCGGGTAAAGATTGAGCGACACCCATAGTAACCTCCATCAGTCCGCTTCTATCTTCACTTTCAGTATATTCTTGAGTCGTACTAGAACCGTAGTTGTCTACCAATATTCTTTCAAGAAAATTTCTAGAGTCTACAATCGCTTCTTTTCTATCCTTACTTCTTTCTTTAAATTCCTTATCAAAAGACTTGATTATATCATCTGCTTTATCTCCATAAATAAGTTTTATACCATTGTTTATTTGGTTATTCTGTATATCATCCAACATATCCACTAGGGCTATCCCAAAAGTTACACCACCTTTAGCTATATCTTCTACGCCTTCAAGAAATTTATTAGTTAACGCACCAGTAGTTGTACCTAGTTGCTCATCACGTTTTATTTGTTGTGTTATACTTGCACCAACACCCATATTAATATCCCTTGAGATATCTATATTATTTTTTAACTCTTCTTGAGTTGTATTATAACTATTTTTTAACTCTTCTAATTGTTGTTGTTGCTCAGTAGTTATATAACCTTTATTATTAAAAAGTGTTTCTAAATTTCTCGCCTCTTCTAATTGTTCAGGTGTTGCACCTTCTTGTTTTTGAACCGTTTCTAGTAAAACATTATACTTATTCTTAAGTTCATCAGCTTGTTGCTGTACTACTTTTTCTAATCCGTCATAGGATTCAACTATGTTGTTAAGTTTATTTTTATATTTATATACTTTTGCATTTGTTCTTTCATTAAACTTTTTATATTCCTCCTCACTTACAGCGTAAGGTCTTGTTTCAATAAGCTCCGACATCTCTTCATCGCTAGTACCTTCTACTATAGATTGGTTTTCAAATAAAAAATTACGAAGTAAATCTAACTGAACACCACGTTGTTGGTCACGCTCTCCACTAACATAATCAATAATCTTACCTGCTCCTTTTATTGCAAACGCAGGGTCTGAAAAAGGAGTCCTACCTAGCTGCTCTCCTACACCTAAATCTAGTGTTATACCTTTTTTATTATACTCTGATGTTACTGTTAAACCTTCTGTGTCATCGCTAGTAAAAGTAAAGCCCTTGTCTTTATACCTGCTTGTTAATTCCGAAGCTATTTCTTCAGCACTATTATCTACTATAAAGTCTTCATCTATACCTTCTAAGTATTCTTGCTTTTCTTTGGTAAGCTTATCCTGCTCGAACTTAAAGTCATCGCTATCCATATACTTATTGGTAGCAGCAAATACATCTTCCGTATCAGCTATAGAATCTTCTGCTTCTACAACATTAGCTTGTCGTTTGTCTATCTCTTTTTGAAAATCTGAAGCTACTGCTTCATAACGTAGACGAGTCTCCTCAGGTGTATCCATTTTACCCTGGGATTCAAGGTTAGATAAAGCTTCTTGCTTATCATCCTCTACTTGTTGAAGGGCACGTTCTTCTTGAGCTAACTTATCTTTAGCCTCACTAACAGCAGACAACCTTGCTGGAGCATACTTAGCCTGCCATTCTGATAAATCATTTTCATACATACCCTGTCCCATAATGTCAGAACCATAGGCCTCAGGTTTAGGTGCGGGTGGAGCTTTAGAAAAAGCTCTTTGTACTGCAGTAGTCTTAGGAGGTTCTTGACTTGAAGAATCCGATGAGCCAGTAGGAACCGTCTTTGTTTTTGTAACGGACTCCGTAACTTCCTCTTCTGAAGTACCATTTGGACTTTTTTTTTCAACGTCTTTTTCAGTATAAGAGAATGTTTCTGTAAATTCATTTTCGGAATTAAACATACCTGAAGGCATAATGTTATATAAAACACCCACCCCTTCAGAATCTATAACTCCTTGCATCTCTTCTTGAGAGGTAAATACTCCACTACCTTTAAGTATTGAAAATAATGCTTTTAAATCTTCGTCTTCCATTACTATTTATTTATTGTAATATGCTGAGTATTCTGTAAAGCTTCCATTTGGATTTTTCTTGTTCCATTCTTCATGAGAAAGCTTTGCTTCCTGAAATTGTTTTGGGACATCTAAATTTTGTTTGTCAGCTTCTCTTTCTTCTTCTTTAAGCTGTTGAATCTGTTCTTTGCCTACCGAACCATCATAAACATAATTAACAACTTCATCAACATCCCCACTTAACAATAAATTTCTTTGTGGATAAGTTACCTGTTTTTCAATTGGGTTACCGTCTTCATCTATCTCAGTACTTTTTATTGTCTCCTTTGCTGTATATATCTGCCACTTACCTCCTCCTTTACCATCTGATTTAAATTTAGCTCTAATCTTAGGGTTTTTACTGGTGTCATTATTTTGATTTAAGTTTTGCTCTAATTTATTAGTAATAATTTGTTTTTCTTCTTTGGTTTTTGCTTTTGTTATATTGTAAAAATTATTACTTAACTCCACATATGTTGTAGGGTCTACTATTTTTTTTACTTCAGGTGTAAGGTTTTTACTGTAGCTGTAGCTGTAATTTCTATTACTAGACTTCTTAATATCCTCCTCTACACTCACACTGAACGAACCTATTATTGCACGCTTTGCCGCCTCTCTAATTAATATTGTTTGCTCAGGTGTTGGGTATGATTGAACTAAGCCACTGTTCTTATTAAACTCCCTTAGTATAATAGGTAGTTGCTTACCCTTATTAGCTGGGTCTGCATTCCATTTTTTAATATCTTCCGTACTACCTAAAGAGTACTGTACATCTCCTACACCATCCTTATTAGTAGTGCTAACAAAGTTAGCTGCAAACGTAGCAACCTTAGCGTCATCAGAAAGCATAACGTCTACCTTGTCATTTAATAGTTGTTGAGCCTTCTCGTTTTGCTCATCACTTAAAGCATCAGCAAAATCTATCTCTGCTCTGTTTATCTGTGTAGTTGTAAGGTTGGTGTATCCCTGATTTTTCTTAGCGGCATCTGCTAATACTAAATCCCCTAGCTGTTTATTTATATTACCCAACACACCTGTTAGGTCCATGTTGTCAGTCTTCTGGAATAGCAAAGCATTAAGCTGCTGTACTGTTGCTGACTGCCCCTCTATAGGTACACCGCTATCATCCACAGTTAGTACCGATACAATACCGTCCTCACTAGCCCTAAATATTTTATCGTTTAGGTTAGAAAAACTAAGTAGTAACTGAGCGTCATGCCTCTCTTCCTTCGAGTTTATAGTCTCACCATTTTCTTGTATCTGACTTCTTTTAGTAAACTCATCAAACTGTGTTTCAAAGTTGTCAGCGTATGACTTTATACCCTTAAACCCTGTAGCTACATTCTGTTGGGCAGCTCCAAACTCTGAAGGTTTAATCATCCCCCTTGTCATTAAGTCATACTGTGCAGCAAGTTGCTCTGACATACTGTTAGCACCATCGTTAACCTTCTGTTGAAGTGTTACACTATCATACTTATTAGCAAGGGTTGTTAGTTCCTGAGTCTGGGCATCATAAGATTTTTTTATAACAGCTTTCCTGTTAGCTCTATCAACCTCTATATCTTTAACAGTCTTTGTTACATCCGCAGCAATCTCCTTCCAGTCAACCTGTTGTTTAGAAGTCTCTCTCTGGTATATATTATAATTTTCCCTTGGTTTTTCAAATGGGTTTGCACTCATAGCTTATTCTTTATTAAAGACCTAGATAGCCTTGTGATTGTTGGTAAGGATTAATTAAAGAATTTACCCCTCCTGCGTTAAGACCATATGAACTAAATCCAGGGTTGTTTATGTTACCTTGAGGTAACCCCATATACCCTTGACTTTGTTGGTAAGGATTATCTAGTGGTGAAGAAAAGTTAAATTGCGTAGGTTGAGCAGGAAAAGGATTTGCTGGATTATTTAATATTGCCTGTTCTTCTGGGTCTACAGCAAGTAATCCAGTTTGTCTTCTTGATTTTATTCTATTATCTCTAGCATCTAGCCTAGCTTCTCTTCCTTTACCTCTTGCTGCTTTTTTCTCTGCCTTCTCTGCAGATGTCATATTCTTATTATATAATGGAACTAATTCTGCAGCTGATGTAGCAGCACTAGTAAGTCCACTGAAGGCATTTGATATAGAGTTAGCCTTTAACTCCTGTTGGTCTCTTTCTTTTTGAGCAAAACCTTCTGACCTACCTAAATCCAAACTTATTAATCTGTTATTAATAGCGTCCTTTGATTGCTTCTTCGTATAGTCTAACTTACTTATCTCCGCACCCTTTATATTACGAATCTCCTCTGTCCTCTTTGTAGCTGCCGCCCCAAGCCTACCAACGCCACCAGCTAAAAACCTAGTGTCAGCTTCCTGTAGTCCCTCTAAAGCTAACTTCTGTGATTGAAGGTTTTGTGTTTCTGCCTGTTCGTATGCCTGCATAGGCAGTGTTAACCCTGCAAAATAATCTATCTCTGCCTTAGAACGAGCGTCCTTAAATAACTCCTCAGACTTTTGTGCAGCTGCCTTTGCAGCTTGGTCTTGTTTGTTTGCCTGATAAAAATTAAAACCAGCTTGAGCTAATCCTGAGACCGCACCTACTATTGCACCTATCATATATATAATTGTTAATTAATTCTCCTCCACAAAGATAATAAAATCTATGGAAAACTTTGCATCACGCTTGAGCCAACTGAAAACAGCTCAACCGCTTTAGTATTTAAATTCTTAAGGGTAAAGTTCAGGTAGTACCCACGAGCACCATGTGATTCCGCTACAGCATTCTTAATAAAAAATACAAACTCTCCAACTGTAGGTACGTTTATAGGTATTAAAGGGTCAGGAGGTGTACAGTTTAAAGTTATAGAAGATGGTGTAACCACACCTGCTGCATCTGTAGTACTCTGGTTTACAACACTTAATACAACACCTGAAAATAAAGGGGTTGCTGCTAAGGTTGGTGGCACAGGTATTAAAGGTTGAGGGACAGGTGGTTGAACTATTGTTCCAACATATATTATATCACCCACACTTAGTATACTATCTATATTAACATTAAATGTAACAACTACTGAAGCTATAGGTCCTATAACTGTTAACGCTTCTCCAATACCATTGGCTGACCTAGCCCTCCAATTTACTGTACCTGTGTTTTCTCTTAAGAATGTAAACCACTCACCCTCTTTCTGAACAAAGTATGTAGAAAGCATAGAGCCTGTATTTAAGTCTGAAAATAAAGACGTACACTCCCACTTGTCATCACTCTCGTAAGACATTGTTTTAAATAGTTTTATATCCATAGGCTTAGTATTAAATACTGAAGTTATTTCAGAGCTCCCTCCTACACCGTAGTAATTGTTCCTTTCTTCATTTGTATTATGTCTGTATAAGTCACCTCCATTCCAGGTATAAAAAAATCCATTCATCCCCGTCATGTAGTCGGGAAGGTAAGAATAAAATGAAGGCCATCCTTGGACATCTTCACTATAACTTACTGTGTATGCTTCATTTCTATTTGCCATATTTATATTTTATTTAACATGCTGCTACCGCACTAACAACACCATTACTATCTACTGTTACAAGATGATTTACACCAATTATAACCACAGGATATACACCTGCAGCCTGTGGGTTTACACCATTTATATCTGAGAATGCCCAGTCGTACACACCGATTGTGCTAGACACACCATCTACTGTAGCGACTGATGCAGTATAAAAGTTTGTTCCTACAGAACCACAAGCACGACCAACTACACTACCATCAAAAGTATTTAAATTTGCAGGGCAGTTAAAGTCTACATTAAACTGACTGAACGGACATGTAACGTCTACCTCTACCTGTATAATACTAGGTGTCGCATTTGGTTTAGGTACCACCATAGAGAAAAAACCTGGAGTACCTGTTACTAAGTTAACGTTTATGGGGTTAACACTTGTTGAAGGGTTGTAAGGGCCTAATATTACAGGGATAGGTACTCCAAAACTATCTAAATCCAAAACAAATAACCCTCCATTAAAATCATATGATGAACCAAAACCTTGAAAAGATACATTATTACTTCCAAAATCATTACTAATACTAAACTTTTCTTCACACGTATGAGAGCCACCGTTAAGTGAACTATCCTGTTCACCTATAACTCCTTCTTTGTATCCCCAAATATTACTACTGTACTCTGAAGCACTAAGACCATCATAAAACCAGGTTAGTTGAGATGGGTTTATATTAGCCCTAAATCTAATTATAACCGCACCTGTTGCACTACCTACATTTACCTCTATCTTGTATCTACCTATTGTATTTCCCCCAGTAATTACTGCACTTCCACCCACCGAACATGCTACAGGACATTCGGGACAGCTGGTTGGAGGTCCAAGTATACCTCCAGACATCTGACGATATGTTCCCCCAAAAGAATATAGTCCGTCTGCAGCCACTACTGAAAGTGAACTATTACTATACAACTGTGGAGCCGCACCAAAAGTTACGCCTGCCCAGTATATCGGTGTTGAATTATTACATGCCATATTTTATTTTATTTTAACAAGTTCCCTCGCTTATTACTATACCAACGTTATTTAATTCCATCCATCTTTTTGGTAATACAGATGGTGAAACACCACTTATTATATAAAATCCTGGTGTCTTTGTAGGAAGACTACAGTTATTTGTTTGATAAACTATATCCCCCACTGTTGGTATACTTAAATTACCAATAAAGGAAAATCTATTAGTGTCACCCTTTTGTGGGGTATCTATATCCGTAAGACAAGCGTTAGTTTGTGTAGATGCACGTGGCCCTATAAATACATTCTTACAAAATATATTACAGTTACAGCAAACATCATCTACTGCATCTAACTTAGGACAGTAGCATACATTTTGTGATGAAACTGACCTTAAGTCCCATATAAGATATAAGTACTGGTTAGCATCAGGAATATTAAAAGAACTTTCTATAGCTTGGTATACATCTGTTGTAGGATTAGTTATAGGCGTAACTTCTGAGCTCGCTATTATTAATGAATCTACATCTGTTGCAGAATTACTGTATAATGTATTAGATGATAGTATCTTAAACTTATGCATCTCAGGGTTAAAGATAAAATCATCTATACCAAATTTATTAGTTTTCAATGTAATAGATGCACCTGTATAAGGGAATACACCTAGTGACCTTATACCTGTGTTAGATTCGTATTCTGCTGGCTGTAAAATCTTTAACTCAGCAGAAGAAAAACCTGTAGATGGGCTTATGTTTACGCCATCCGTCCAAGTATAGCTTGTATGTATAAACTGACCGTTATAGTTATTACTATTAACAACAACCTCTATGACAGTAATATTTTTCTGTATAGGGCAATCTACACTTAAATCAAAGTTAGATGATAAGTTTGGTGTAATAACAACTGTACATGTAGAAGGTGAATTTAATATCTTATTAAATGTTAACACTCCTGATACTATTGCATTTGTTACTGATGCAGCAGTAGAATCATTCCACAATATAGTTATATCAATTTCACCTGATGTTATATTATAAGGAATGTTTACGGTACCAACAGTTAATCCTAACTCCACCTCATAAGACACAGTGTTAGATTGAGCGTTAAAGCTAGACCTTCTACCACAAGGTATCTTATCTAAAGGCGTAGGCACTATACGTAAGTTTGTTCCTAATACATACTCATTCATATATGGGTCATAACCTCCTAGTTTCTGAGTTGTTAGCTGCGCTGTAAAAGAATCTCTAAACCAAGAGTTCATACCCAGTCTTGATACAACCTGTAACTGGTCCATACCTTCCCCTGAACCTCTAAGATTTATAACAACACCACGTTTAGTATCTGTAAAGAACATATCAGAACCCCAGGATACAAAGCTTTCTGGATTAAAACTAATACCATACTCCTCTATCCTTGATATCTGCTGACCTAAAACCTGCGGTATAGATACAACTGCTCCACCCCCAACAGCATCACTAAGTAAATTCTTATCGTTATATACATATGTTATCCTATCCTCCTGAAGTGTTAATGTATCTAAACGTCTAGCATGTAGTAATTGTATAGGACCAAATATCTGGTTGCAATCTTTAAAATTAAGTAAACCTAAATTAAACTCATTTAGATTGTTGATATTTGACTGGTTGTTGTATACACCACTATATGTTATTGATGCGTACCTATCTGCTTCTTTAAAATCTTGGTTTGAAACAGCAAGTGTTCTCTCACCTAAATTAAAAGATTTACCTGCGGGGCTATCATATATTTTATAGCTCTCCACACCATTTCCAAAAGAATAACAGTTATAAGCATCTAATAAAGTAACCATCTCCTGTGTAGATGTCTGGTCTTGGCTTAATGTTGATAACCCATACGTTTGTGTAACAGGGTCAAAGTCTCTCTTGGCTTTATGAAAAGCCTGTGTGCCTGGTATAGAAGGCTCTATCTCTAGTAAGTCTGAAGCATCATAAAATAAATTCTCATCTACGTCTCCAGGCACTGTCTCAAAACAAAATTCTTGAGAGGTTGTTTTTATTTCTATACTAAACGATGCATGAGCTGGGTAATGGTCAAATATATTATTTGTACAATATTCTTGGTTACCTTGTATTACAAAATAATCTTTTCCAGAAACATCCTTTTGTATACGACCAAAAGCACTACCTAAACTTCCACCCCAAGCTGCAACGCAAGCGTAAATAGTCGAAAATACGTTGTTTATACCTCCATTTGGGATTTGAAAATTAGGTATTTCAATTATGTTAACATCTGAAACACCATTGATAAAACCAAAGTTCATGTTACCTATTATATTAGAGAACCCAGGACTAGTAACACTTGAGTTTAAAAGCATGTTATTGGATAAGTCATCCCCTACAGACCATGCAGCAAAGTCAGGATAATCATACCCAGAAATAAATGTTCTTTCATACTTCATACTTCTAGTACAATCTATACCTTGTTTACCTTTTGTAATACCAAGACTTATTTTTATACTTGTACCCGCTGGTATAGGATAATTTTGTTGAGTGGTTATATCAAATAACGGATAGCCAAATGTAGTAGGAGTTGGTGCAACACCATTTAATTGTAGCGCAACAGCAAGTATTGGATTTGAAGATGGGTTTCCATCTGTATTAGCAAATGGAGTATACGTCTCTCCAAAAGGAGCCCCTTGAGAAGCCATATAACTACTCGTTAGTACCGAATTACTAAAACCATTACTCCACTCTTGCTGACCAAAAATATACGATGTGTCCTGAGAATTATCAGCAACCCAACCTTGAGGTTTTAAAAGCATATATAATCCTGCCTCTGAATTTTGTAATTGAGATATACCCCCTCCTGAAAAAGCTTGTATATGAAGTATTACAGTTTTTATTTCTGTTTGAGTTGCACCATTTGAATCATTCTTTACAATAAGCTCATCACCAACCTTTAAAATATTCTGGTTCTGCCCCTCAAGCTTAAACCAAACTAAGCTAGGGTCATTAGTGGTAGCAATAGGTAGGCTTGTAGTACCGCTACCTAAACCGTCTTGTCTATAGAATTTTTTAGAGTATATAGTATCATAATTTCCCTGTCCAGGCTTTACTACAAACTTATATTTTTTAGCCCAGTACGGAGGGAGACTACTTAAGTTTATCTTTATCTGGTTTTTACTTGTAGATGTACCTGCATTAAAAAACATTGTACTATTTAAGCTAGTAAGCACTGTAGATGCCCTACCATACTCATCCATATAAACTATACCAACCTCGTAGTCTCTATTAGAGTGAAGGCTAGACCTACTAGGAGTTGTACTTTTAGTAGCTATACATCCCTCGGCTGTAAAATTATAGTATCTATATGCTTCCGAAAAATTATCTGTAGTACTATCACCATCCCCAAAGAACCATTGTGTAGCAGGAACTTGTAGCGTAAATTGTGTTGGCGTAAGCGCAGGGTTAGTAGCGTTTGTATTGTATAAAAATCCGTCTGCTGGGCATAGTGCTATGTTACCTCCTCCAGATGATATTTGATAATCAACACCTGAAAGCTCTAACTGAGATTCTCCAGGAGAACCTACAGTAAGTCCTAACTGGGTTGTTGTTACGCTTGTTATGATTGATTGATTTCCTGAACTTGAATCTGTTATTACATTACCTACCACTATATTACTTGCAATAAAATCTGCTGTATTATCTGTTAAAAATCCTGTAATATTATCCGTTGTTGAACTTGTAATTAATATAACATCACCACATATTAAAGGGAATGGCGTAGTGTTTAGGTCTGCAACAGGACACGCTGTATTATCTATACCACCACTAACTAAATATAAAGATGTCCCTGTCATAGGACTAGCTGCTAAAGCATAGAATTTATCACTAAGCGTAGAACCTTGATTGCTTTCGTTGCATGGATATAAAGATTGTAAAACAGAAGTGGCAGGAAAACCATCCGCTACACTACCTCCTATTCTATTTCTAAAGGCATCAGATACAAGTATACTATTAACATCAGGGTAAGCTGTAGGACATGTAAATGTCAGTGTTACTATAAAAGGGCTGTTCTGAAAGCTTACATTACTACACTCAGAAGCTGTCCCTGTATTTACACATACAGTAGGTGTGGTTTGGTTCATTTGTAAACTTATCCCAATAGTTGTACCTTGAGGTATAACAGCCCCACCTACAGCTACGTCTGCCAAATCAAATGTTATTATTGAATCTTGTTCTGTAAATGCTCCACCAATAGTATAGTTACCTGCAGATAAACTACTACTGTCAGCGGTAAATACTAACTCATCATTAAATGGTACACTATACCCACTAGTTTGATAATCTATCCTTAGGTCTGAACCATTCTTTACAGCTTTCACATCATACCCATCTACATAGTTACCGTACATTAGTCTGTTACCCTGTATAGTTTGTGCTTTAGCTATACGTGGTACGTTGTCATAAAGTCTAAATAACTCATCTTGTCCTATTACCGTATATATTTCACTGTTAGAAAATTGAATAGTTTGAAAGTCATTGTCTGACCACCCTTCTTTTTCTTTTACATATCTGTTTATTACAAATATAGAATTAGATGTACTCTCCTTGTATAGTAAATCTACCTCTGTAACTCTTTTACTACCTGTAGAAAACGTAACCCTACATGCATTAAACTCATTCTCCATACCTGAGTTCCATAAATTTGCGTTACTTAAGTCAAACTGAACTGGGTCAAAAACAGGTGTAGAAAATAAAGATGTGGCACTATACTGTCCATCTAAATATCGGTATCTATAGGCAAAACTTAAGAACCTTATACTCATGTAGTTTTGTTCATCTGGTAGGATAAATGGTTCTATAGATGGGGTGCCTAGTGGGGATACTGTATCGTAATCTTCAAACCCTGGAGGCTTAACAATTACACTAATATCTTCTTCTTCTAAAACATTATCTAAACCTCCTACAGGGTAAGGATAATCTCTAGTTACATTTATTGTTCTTGGAGGATTTAAATCATCTGTAAAAAATAGTAAGTCTTCAATTTTTGAAACCCCTGTAATTAAATAAGTAAAGCTAAAGTTTAATACCTGAGTACTAATAACATGATATACTAATGTATTATTATTAGTGTTAAAAGAAACAATCATATCTACTATACCTGTAATCACAGAGTTTGGATTATCCTCTTGGTGTACAAACCAGTATATAGTTTCGTTTATACCATCCTCAAAACATCCTATAGTTCTAACCTCTCCATAACCTACTGTATTCAAAAACTCTCCACCAAATTGTAGCTCTGTTAACCTAGAGTTACCTTTAGAGTTTTCTACGGCCCCTATCTCTGTAGTCTCAGTAGAGCCTAATCTAACATTTAATGCATCTATATATTCTCCTGGTGGTACCAAGCGTTCATCTACACTCTTGTTCATCCTACCTTTTACAAAAGTTGTTCTTGTTATTGCCATACTATTTAATTAATTTATTCTGTCCCCTCATGTTTTGTAGTAGTCTACCAGGGTGAATGTTACTTAACCTTAGCTTTGCATTACGAAGAAGTGATGACTTATCTTTTCTTGCCCTATTTATAACGTACTCCTGTACACCATAACGACCGTTCAATATAGAGTATTTTATGTAAGCATATATAAATGCCTCGAATAACTTATTAACACTTACGCTAGAGTCATCTCCCGACTCTAATCCGTCAGAGATATATTCTAAAACCACAAGACTACCTGACATACCTGACGTAAAGTTAATTACACCACCCTTCTTATTAATACTGAAGGTAGGGTTAACGTTTGCGGTCTCGGTATTTAAACCAAACCTAGCACCTATGCTATAATCAAAGCACCAGTTACCATCTATATTATATCCCTGCTGACCGTTATATGGACCTGAACCTAGGTACATATTCTTCTGCTGTCCGTCTAGTCTTTGTCTGTCAAAGAAAGAGTTGTCAGGCTTTAGTACGTTACCGTCTATATCAAAAAGTATTTGACACTCATTATCCTGTAGGTAAGCTCCACTCCAGTTTGTCTGAATATTCTCAGTCATCGGGAACAGCATCCCGTTCTGTTCTTTAGATATCCTAACCCAGTTAACATAGTCTTGAGGTAAAACAAATCGTAGCTGGTCACATACCTGAAGCTCCAATATCTTCACCTCCTTCATCGCATCGTAGTTCAACTCCTGTATCCCTCTCTTTGCATGAAATAAAACTTGGTATCTGTTTATGTTGTTTATAATTTCATTGTTACCTTGATGCATTAACATAAAGTTATTTACAATATCCTCTAAGGTAACGTATTGGTACGAACCCCAATTAGCGTCTGTTGGAACGGTCTGTCCGTTCTCGTAGTATTGATAGTCTGTAATATATGCCATATCTAACTTGTTTCTTGTGTGTCACTATTCTCTTCAGCCTTTCCGAAATTATATACGTCAGCTTCTCTAATCTCTATACCAACGTACTGACATATCTTTGCAATAAGAGTAGGCTCATCAGAGCTAGGTAACTCAAAATCTTGAAAGTCAGGCTGTGTTGCATTAAAAACAGGCTCTCCTAACCCAAGGTCTACGTAAGTCCACTTAGGAGAAAAGGGGTATCTTACATACTGTGACCTTATTGCACCTGCGTTTATTATTGTTGTAGGGTATACTGTGATAGTGTTACCGTCTAATACATACGCAGGGTATGTCTTTGTAGGTGCTGTTAACATTGAGTTCGTTAGTAAAAATATTTTACTTTGGTTAACTCTTTCTACCTCCCTAATTTTTGTATCTGAATAAATAACATACTCGTCACCTATAGAAAATATTGCGGAACTAAGGGATATTGTACCTGTGTTAGGTGCATCCACTCTTGTTATATACGCCTCCTGTAGTGTGGTTGTGTTAACTATAATACTACCTATTGGTGGTGTTGGGTTTGAGTTTGGAATGTTTGTCCATAAAGCAACCTTAGAAAAGTCTGTAACAGTATTACCTGTAGCAGTACCAGTTATACTCCCCGTAAATAAAGGTGTGGAATAATAAAATAATTTATTAACAAGGTAGTAGTCACTTGGTAGTGAGAACGTATTAGCGTTAGCCTGTGCTAAAAAAACCTGTGTAGAAAAACTATCTATTACCTCAACCAGTCCCTTCTCTATATCCGCATATCCTGTACCTGATTGACGGGCGTTCTGCCTCTGTATCCAGTTGTTGTACGAATAGAAGTAGTCCTCAAACATATCCATCTGAGCCTGCTGTGCGTAAAGGTTAA
>Ga0209816_1001009_pt1 | contig 21266 bp, 22 predicted proteins | sample CoawatmetaG01DNA_FD_187509 | JGI IMG/M metagenome (GOLD analysis project Ga0209816, IMG submission 187509) | Marine microbial communities from the West Antarctic Peninsula - Coastal water metaG017-DNA (SPAdes) (version 2) | ecosystem: Environmental > Aquatic > Marine > Coastal ...
CCAATATAATAAATCTTATCAAATTTATCATCCAATTGAGAAATTAAAAGCTGTGCACTGTCAATGTGAGGCTTGCCCTTTTCAACGTCATCAGCTGTAATCAAAACATCTGGCTTCAGGTCAAACAGCTCAAGAATTGGTATTGTAGTCATCTCAGGCTTTGAAGTAACAATAGACCAGCTAAAATCATTCTTTTCAATCCACTCAATGCACTCATTCAAACCTTTCATCGGCTTTATTTTGTCTATATTCTCTTGATTAAACCCAAAGTACTTATCACACACTTCTTGCTCAAGCCCTTCTATACCTAAATTTTTGCATATTTGTGAGAAAGGTAGTCCAATGTTCTTCCTGTACGCATCCCAACCTATACCTAAGTTCAACCTCTCGTTAACATTCTCCCAGCTCAACTTCATTAAGGGGATAGAATCTATCATTGTTCCATCTAGGTCAAATGATATGTGGATGTTATTAATTATAGCCATTTGACTCCAAATACAACTCATCTTTGAACATCAACCTTTGAACTCTTTCATAATCTTCGCTTGTATCAACAGAGAGTGTTTCTCCGTACTCTTCAAAAGTACCAACTTTTAGACCAATTTCAATAGCCCTAAGCAACTCAATACCTTCAATTTCTTCAAGTGGAGTTGATTCACTGGATGCAAACTTTGACAGTGCATCCATCTTAAATGCAATAATACTTAAGTGCTTTTTATACACAGTATCTTTAGAAAAAGGATAAGGAAGGTTCCTTCTACTCATATAGACAACACTGTCATTACTCGTGACTAACTTGACTCTACTATGTGACTCTTCTTCAAAGGTTTTAATAAATGGAACGATAATATCAAATTGATTGTTTTTTATAAGGTAGTTAGCAACATTATCAACCATATAAGGCTTTAACAAAGGCTCATCTCCTTGTATATCAACAACAATCGTGTCTTGGTCCAAACCTAAGATGTCCGCAGCCTCAGCAATTCTCTCTGTTCCATTTGCGTGTACATTTTTTGTTAAAACAACCTCTATCTTATTCTCAACACACAAATCACATATCTTATGACTATCTGTACAAACTACCACTCTATCTAAAGTTTTAGACAGCTTGGCCCTTTTTACAACATGTAGGATCATTGGAATTCCAGAGATTTCCAGAACAGCCTTATTTGGAAGCCTTGAGCTCTCCAATCTGACAGGAATTAATCCGATAATATTCATAATTAAAACCAAAAAAATGATTTCTTTTTAGATACAATATGGGGATCGCCATTTGCCCATCCTTCATATGTAGGCTTAAAACTGTAAGTTAAAACATGAAATACCCTATGTAGAATTCTACTACCATTTTTAAAAGGATAGAAGTCATTAGACGCCTTATCGATACATTTAATAATAGATTCCCTTTCTTTTTTATCTAGGTAATCTTTAGAAAAAGAGGTATTCACAATGGCAGATGCATAATCTAAAAATCCGTAGACCATAGTTGTATTAACTAAGGCGTCCACAGTTTTTGTTTTTATAATTATTTTTTCTTTAACCTTATGGCGCTGAGCATCTTCAAACTGCTGTAAAAATAACATATTCGCTTCAAATACTGGCGAAGTTCCTGGGGAGTGATTAATATTAAGTGTCAATTCAGTCTCCTCATTCCATAATGCATAAGGAAGAACGCACCCATGTTTTTGATCTTCTAATATTTTAGCTTCAATAGGATCTGGCTCAACTAAGATTACATTTAGCATATCTCTTTGAACTGTATCCCAAGGCCAGGCAATGCCGCCTCTTGCACCTATATCCAATAGAGATAATTTATCACTTTTAAAGTTGCGAATTAACATAATTTATTATTCTCTAAGTTTAACAATACAAAATTTTTATCCATGAAACACATCCATTTTATCATCACCTAAACAAAATACTACTGGGCGAGCCATAATCATCTTACTTTCAATAATTAACCTACTAGGATTTGATAAATTCTGAATAGGAAATACGAAAACTTGTTTAGGTTTTAGAGTAATAACCTCCTTTATTTGAAAATTATTATCAAATTCTACAACTTTAAACTTAATTTCTTTATTAGTCGAACTAGCATTAATCAGTGCTACTTCGTAATTTTTATCTGGCAATAGTAAATATTGTAAGTTGTAGTGTCTGTTAAAAAAACTGCTGCCGCCCAAGAGTGTCAAGCTATCATCAATTGCATCTAAATTTCCATGCACATAAGAGCGTAACGGCGCATTTTTATACTGATAACTTATATAGCCACGTTCTGCAATAAACGATTGAAACTTTAGCACACTATTTGGAATTTCTTTATGAAAAATACAGAAAGTTCCATAATTACTAGGCAGCTTTTTTAGCTCTGATAGTAGCTTGGAAATATTTAGTATTTGCCTGCATAATCCGTTTAATTCAATTGATTTCTGATGAAATTGTTCACCATTGTTATTAAAAAAAATAATATCTGCTTGGTGTTGACCCTTTTCACCAAATAAACCAGTCAAGTCTAGCAATTCAAAATAAGTGTTCCAACTTTTATTATACCGCCAAATGAATAAATCACTAATCGCCGATTGTGGCTTCCTAGGTTTTTTGGTTAAGGTTTGGCCCACTACCCATGGTGATTTTTTTACTTTTCCTAAAAAATTATGCATTTTTTTTAAGTTGTGAAAACCAATAATCTTTCAAATACTTCTGCGCACCAAAACGAGCACCATGAACAACAAGTGATGCTGGAGGGTGGGTATGCTCTAAACTTAAAAACTCACCCTCATTTACACAAGAAAAATATAATGGAATAGCAGTCATTTCTCTACATATAACTAACGGCAAATCATGTTGTAAAAACCCACAATCATCTAACGAGATAACAGTGATATTATTTGACAATGCAGTTTTTTCACATTTAAGTGTTTTCGTGTTTGCATCAAAAATTTCCACTTTAACTTTTCTACTATCTGCTTGTTTTTCAAGATTAAGTAATAATACAAAATTTTCAACCTTATCAGAAAATTGTAAAAACGGTGAGAAAGTTAATAACGATGATTTTAATGGGAAAGGATTAAGCTCGCCTTGGTAGCTAGTTGTTGTATATGGAGATGTTAAACCTAATGTTGAGCGATGTTGTGGAACATTAGTTTGATTACTGACTAATTCAGGTAACTCTCTACTTATCTTATCAAGTTTATTTTGCGTTAATGATAATAACGGCAGGCTATTACTTGGTATTAACTCCTTAACGTCTTGATACTTAAAAACCTGGTAATCTCCATACGCCAATTCTCCCAATACCATACTATGCCAAAAAAAACCGTCAGTATAACTTAAATTAATGACTTGAGTTCCCTTGTAAACAGACTCCCAATTATTAGGTGAAAAATTATAAAGAGTAGTTTCTCCAGTACAGTACGGAGCTTTCAATATTGGAAAATAGGACATTATATTTCTCTGATTATTTTTGCTGGTACGCCATATGCTTCGACTTTAGAAAGGATAGCTTCATTTAAGCCTAACCAAACATTCTCGCCTATTTGAATAACTCCAGGGCCATTACCCTGATCACGAAAAAAAATATCTGTAGAAGTAAAAATATGATCTGAGGTTCTTAACACTGTATTTGGTCCAATTATAGACCCACCCCCTAGTACTATACTGCCATGATACGCATTAATCAATACATTATCATTAAGTGAAACCCTGTCGCCTATAGTAATATTTGAACTATTATCATGGGAATAAAGTTTACAATCATAACTCATTAAACTCAACCCTTATATTAATATTACCAACATCACAACCACTAGGCAAGACCCTTCCAATCTTTTTATAATATTTATATATTCGATTGGCTACTTTCAGCCTCTTTAGAGCTACTATAACTAAATATTTTATTGCTTTAATCATTTAAAGAGTCCTTAGCCTGAAGAACGGCAATATATTTCCTTAGTTTTGGAGCTGCATATGGTTTAATTATTCTTTTATGTACCAACGAATAATTGATTAACTTAGCGCTTGATAAGGATTTAATGGTTTCATAACTCGCAATAGAGCAATACATTTCATCACTTTTTTTAACCTTTTTAAATACGTCATCACATAATACAAAGCCACCTTTTTTAAGGATTCTTAAACTGTTAACAATATCAGCAGTTACAATTGGATAGCCATGAGCGCCATCAACCCAAATTAAATCAAACTTTTCTTCACAAAAGCTCAATGTTAATGAATCAACTTGCTTAAATTGAATATTTTCACTACTAGATAATAGCTTATCTCTATTATGAATAAAATCCAATCTATCATCCTTGTCTCGAGAATAAGTTGTTAAAAATACAGCGTGATCATCAGGTAAATCTAATGTTACAATTTTAGATTCAGGAAATAATTTAGAAAGTAAGACTGTTCCAGTACCATTATGTGTTCCTATTTCCAATATATTTTCAAATTTAAATTTTTTACTTAATGCTGCAAATAAATTATGATGACAAGATGACATAGGATCTTTTAACTTTGGGTAAGCTTTATATATATTATTCAACTTATCAATACTATCCAAATAATCTAAACCCAAATCACTAAACAACACTTCTTGCTCCTTAAAGTATTTACTTTCACTATATCCGATCTTTGAATAAGTAAAAATAACTTTATTAACAATCTTACTCAAGATTAATTTTGACTTTAGTAAAGCTTTAATAATATTATTTAACATTTTTTTCAATAATTTAAATTAATTTCTACAATAAAAAAAAATATAGCAGTTTGAGATAAATTAAGCGTGATTTTTTCTACCAAACTATGCATTAGCAAAATTCAATCGTAAAGATGTTGATGCTTTTTCATCTTTATCGCCAACAAGATGAATAAAATCAGAATTATCTAAAATATCTGTAGAATAATCATCTTGCAGCATTTCTTTTACTTGAGCGTTTAAATCTTCATAACCATTAACAACCAACCCAGGAACTTTATTGTAAACTGAAAAGCTAACATCTGTTTTTGCTTGATACCAGAATGCAGGAATTTTTGCCAACAAAGCATCATTTGTTGGAGAGGAAAAACTGTTAGTAAACACAACATCACTTATACTAATTACTTCAATTACATCGTCACTGTCAGACAACATAAAGGTATTTGCAAGTTGATCAAATTTATGGCGTAATTGCAATATATTAACTCCTTTTTCATCAGCCCAATAACCTACCAATAAAAGTGAAATATCTTTTGAAGGTTTAAATAAAAATGTACAATTTGGCATACTTTCCGCTAATCTAAATGCGTCTTTTAAAAAATATTGCGCTTCATCATAGGTTGAATAATGCTTTGATATGCCTACATAAGTAGTGTCAAAAATACTGACAACCTTTTGCTTCTCTCGTATATTATGTTTTAGCTTTATATCTTTAATATAGTCAGAGTTACCTTTAATTTCTATAATTTTTTCTGAAAATATATTGCCAATATTTTTATGCTGAACTGTGTCTTGATAATGTAACTTCATTGAGTTAACCATCGCCTGATTATTTAAATAATAATAATCTGGATTTAAAAAGGACCAAAGTACATTTCTACAGTCAAAGACACTATTGTTACCACAGACTTGGTAACCCCCCCCAATAAATTGCGAATAAGCATGTACCACTATATTTTTTTCTTTCAGAAAAATATTTGTTGAAATTTGTGATACCCCTTCTTTGTTAAAGTAAATGTAGTTCTTAAATGAGGTTTGAGCGATAACTATAGACCAACTTAGTCTATATAAAAGTAAGGCAGTTAGTGCTTCATAAATAAAAAAATCTTCTTTATAAGTGACTAACAACTTAATAATTTTAAGAAAATCTTGACGAAATTGTAAGGTGCTTTTTCTAAATAAGTGTCTCATTCCTTTAATATTGAGTGCTTCTTTTAAAGTATAACCAGCACTGGAATATTTCTGATAAAACTCTTTATTTTCTGGATATTCAACCAAAAATACTGTCTCATTTTTTTTAATAATATTATCATCAACTAAAAAAGTAAACTCTCGTGCGCCCTTGAACTTTGTCACCCAAGGAAAAGGAATGGATATTGCATATTTAAATATTTTTTCATTTGTTCTTTTTTTGCAAAATGGCTGTACTAACAAATGCAGGAAATATCCCAAGACCACTGCCAGCCAGGTTAATTTTAATTTCACACCTTCCAAATAAAGTCCGTATTTAACTGTAATACATGCATCTAAAACTTCTGGATTTCCATCTAAAATATTACGATACCTTCTACCAATGAATAGAGTGGGGGCTGTTATTTTCTGATTATTTATGATATATTGATTTATCGAAGTCAGTAAGGATAAGTGCTTCGCTATTGTTTTCTTAAACACTAAATCTGTTTCTTTGCTTTTATACAACTCTTTTGCCAATTGAATAACTGCACTATCAGAACTTTGATTAACTATTCTTTCTGCTAATTTAATTGCAATACTATGAGAATTGTTGAATCCAGGGTGTTGTTCCATTATTCTAATAATCCATTGACGATTATGCATTTTCTGAAGAATCTTGAACTTAGCAGGAGAACCCACACAGTTATCCAGGACATGAATACGCCAATTAAACAATCTTGCCAGTAGTAAAAATATAAATAATTTAAGTGATATACCAACAAAGAAAAGATTTTTGATGGGTTGCCTATTTTTTTCCATACCACCCTACATAACACAACATAATAATTGGCAATAATTTACCAATACTGGCAACACTTAGACTTTCAGGTGAGTCAATATATTCATCGACCAAACTGTCAATATAATCTAAATTAAAATACTCTTTAGATAAGATCTGATGGTACGGCTTTTTTCTTATACTATTTTGAAAGTCTTCAACGAGCGCTGAATAACAGAATATCTCTTGAGAGTGACTAAATGAATGATCTATATCGTAAGTATAAGAATGTGCACCTTTTTGATAATCATATGGATAATCAATCTTCCCATCTTTTAACATTTTTTTAAGCGGATATTTTGTAGGGTTTAGGTCTAGACCACGTCCCCACTCTTCTGGCATTTTTGCTAAAAAATCCTGCAAGTCACTACTCCAGAATGGCAAATCTGTATTAAGTTGATAATAATCTGCCATTGTCTGTAACGATCTCACTGTACTACCTTGCCAATGGAAACTGTTATACAAATATAAATAATTTGCATAAATATTATCAGTGTCCATATTTTTAGCAACACCTTCTAAATATTTATTTTGCATCTGTTGAGTGTAATATTTAGCACCTTTTGGCGTTAAAAGTGGCTCATTATCCAGTGACCATAAAGGCAATCTAGCATCTCTTAAAAATAAACTAGTCAATAATTGAAGTTTAACATCTTCAGGTGAATCTGCAGCCTCATCAAAAATAGCATCACCAACCCTTGACTTGAATAGTTTATAAATAGGGTCATTAACATACTCTCCATTCATCAACAATGACAAAAAAGTTGGTCCGAATAAATAACTAGCCATTTTATCGCTGTATTCTCTAAAACCATGTGATGGATGGAAAATAGTTGCATATTGACTAAAACCTAAATTATGTACCCCGTCGCTAATTTCTCCTGCAAAAATCGTTTCATTTTTTGTCACTAATTGAGATACCTTGATTGCCAATTTATCATGCGTCAACCCTGTCATTGCATACAATTGATGTTTACGCATTTTCACTCTTAAAGACTTAAAATAACTTTCATCCTTCTCGGTTAAATCAAAATCAACAATATTTAATTTTACATTGTAATATTTTGAAAATTTTTTAGCTTTATCTATTTCAATTTGATTGCAATAACCGCTTCTTTCTGAATATTTCATCCTGCCAATAATACAAACAACCTTGTTATTGCCAAATAAGTGCACCAATCCTGCTAAGATAGAGGTGGAATCCCATCCTGACGATAAATAAATAAAATTCCCTTCTTTTGAAGCAGTTTCCTGCAGATGTGTCAAGAAAATATCTGTATATTCATCATGATTACTATCAGTGTATTCTTGGACGTTTTGTATAGTGAAATCTTGTTGAATTAATGTTATCTTATTATTCTGAACATATACATATTCATCGATACCTAGCCTTTTAACTGAGTTATATAATGTATCTTTTTTAGGTGGACAATAACCATAATAAGTAAGCATATGCATTAATGCAGCTTGATTAAACCCACTTTTATCAGGGACTTCTGGCAATAAATCTAGATTTGATGCTAGTACAATATTAGTTTCATTTTGTTGATAAAAAATATCTATTTTTCCAAATTGATCAGAACAAATACACATTCCATCGTCAAAAATAAAGAATAAAATAAATCTACCTTCTAAATCACTAACGATATATTGCAAAGATTGATCATCTATCTTATCAAAATATGTGTTGATTTCTTTAGATTTATCTCTACTCTTAACCATTCCTAAGCAAAAGATTACACCTGTAGAATTTTTATGAGTTATGACTTGCTGAAAATCAGACTCAATTTGTATGCCATTTGCATTATGTATAGTTTTTCCAAAAGAAGTTGTACTTTTCTCATTGCCTATACTTACTCTAAAATTCATTTTTTATCTCAATAAATTATTTGATTGACTTTCTTATACGCCTCAATAAAATTCACTATTAAGCCGAAAATATTTGGATTGAGCAATGGTCTTTCATGAAATCAAATGAAATGAAATGGGTGTACCACGAGCCAGATCAAACTTTGCAGTCTTACTCAATATCTGTTCATAATATTTTGATTCCAGTCCAAACCCAGGGCGAATTCTTTTTATATTCTCTTTAGTTAGTTTGTCGCCTTTTTTAATATCCTTTACTACATAAATTGAGCGACGGTATTTAACATTAGATTTTTCCGCTTCTTTCTTTTCGTATCCCACTTGTCCCAATGACTGCCATGCAATTTTAGTATCAATACAAAGTTGTTTTAATTCTTGTGGCTCTATTGAAAACTCACTATCTGGGCCTTTTTCGGAACGACTCAAAGTAAAGTGCTTTTCAATAACACAGGCGCCGAATGCTACGCTAGTTATTGCTACAGTTGTGCCCATCGTGTGGTCAGATAATCCTGACAGTCCGCCAAAGCGTTCAGCTAAATCTGGAATAGTTCTCAAATTGGATTGCTCTGCTGGTGCAGGATAACTACTGATACAATGTAATAGAATCAAATCAGTGCAGCCATTCTCTTTGGCAACCTCTACTACCTCAGAAATTTCTTCTAAATTTGCCATGCCTGTAGAAATAATCATTGGCTTTTTAGTTTGGGCTACATATTTCACTAAAGGCAGGTCTGTCAGTTCGAAAGAGGCAATCTTATAAGCAGGCGTATCTAATTCTTCTAATAAATCAACTGCTGTTTCATCAAATGGTGTGCTAAAAATTGTAATACCTACCTCTTTAGCATAGTCAAATAAAGGCTTGTGCCATTGATAAGGTGTCTGTGCCTCTTTATACAAATCATAAAGATTATAACCATCCCACAGCCCGCCTGTAATTTGAAACTCTTCTTTATCGCAGTCAATCGTCATTGTATCTGCAGTATAAGTTTGAATTTTTACCGCATCTGCACCGGCTTCTTTTGCTGCCAATATACTTTCAAAAGCACGATCAATACTACCATTATGATTTGCTGATAGCTCAGCAATAATATAAGGAAACTGTTGATTTGATATAACCCTATTGTTTATTTTCATTTGCATTTACATTCCATGAGTAAATTCATTTAATGAGTCTTTCAACTATAAATGCTTCGGCATCCTGAATGCCTGCAATGCTTCCTCTAAATTTTGCTAAACTCCCAACCGTCTCGTAGGATCTAGCATGGGGGTAATTTCGCATTTCATTATCATAACATTGCAATGCTTTCATCTTTTTCTTCATAAAATCACTTACGTCAACAAAATAATTTGGATTAAAGGCGCCCATGCTTGATGATTGCCAATGTGTTGCTGACAGTGTTTCAAAACTATAAATTTCTTTAACGCAAAAATCAGGTTGTGGCCTGCAAGCTGTCATTACTGCTTTATGAGTTATCTGGTGATCAATATTTAAATCACTAAAATGATGCGTATAAATGATATTTGGCTGTAAATAATTGATAATTTTTTCAATTTCCTTAACAACTTCTAGTAACGATACTGTATCCAATTGATTGTCAGGAAAATCTAAGAAAATAGGTTTTTCACAACCTAAAATTGCTGCCGCTTCTGTTGCAGCTAAATTCCTTTCACCATCTTTAGCTTCTCTAGAGTTAAAGCCATCAGCAATAAAAACCACTTGAACTTTATCACCATTTTTAGCATGTTTTGCGATAGTCGCACCACAACCTAAAGTTTCATCATCCGGATGCGCAACAACAACTAATATTTTATTCATTTTTTTTCACCTCAACTTCCATTGTTAATTTGCCATTATCTAACTTTGCTTTTTTACATAATAAACGAAACTTACCGTAATCTATATATGCTGTTGGATAAGTATCTGCGTCTAACATACGAACATAATCATAGATTTTATCAACAGTTATATCTTTTGGTATCTCACTTTGACTTTCTTTTCTTCTATTAAAAGTAACAACTTCACCTTCTTGAGGCTGGGGCTTGGGTTCATTTTCAATAATAAATTTAATCAGCTCATAGATTTTATTAGCGCCATCTATAAATATCTCTTGTGCACTTCCCAATAAACCCAGGGAAACTTTATGGTAAACATCTCCAGTATCCAATTCTTGTGTCATCTTTAAAGCAGTTAATTTTGTTGTCTTATGCCCTTTTATAATTAAATTTTGCAATGGACTTCCACCACGTCCATAAGGTAAATCTGTCATATGGATACAAACACAATCATAGTTATCTGTAATTTCTTTAGGCACCATCCAAGACCAATGTGGGAAAAATATATATTTTGGATTGATTTTTTTAATGTTTTCTAATGTCAGGCTCTCTTTATCCATTATTAAAGACCAGCTACCTTTTAATTTAGAAATACGCTTTTCATATACATCTAAATTCCATTGTTTAATAGTTACAACTAAGTAGTTCATCGCTTTATCCAAAATCAATTCTTTGAGTGTCTTGAGTGCGAACCATGCACTGATCAACCTTTATACTAGGGAAATCAATACTTAAACCTTTCGCCTCATCAAGAGACCATAGGAAATCACAAAAACCCAATTTATGACGCATTAAAACAGTTGAAGAAAATCTAGGATTAATTTCAAAAACTCTTGGACCAGAATCTGTAAGTATTAACTGAATATTCATACTGCCTCGTAACTCTATTCCTTTAGCTATTTTTCTGCACATTTCAAGCACTTCTTTATTATCGATCACTTTAGCCCAGCTTGTTGTTCCTTCTGTTAATTTTCTCAATAATTGCAACACTGCTACCCTACCGTCTTTTGCTCTATATACTGCGCAAGTAATCTCTTGGTTTGCCGGCATTAACAGCTCTTGAAATATTGAATGAGGGAATTTTCTTACAAGAAAATTCGCCTCATCTTGATTATAAACATTGAATATTTTTTTCGACCCTGACCCTGAACGAGCCTTAAATATACATGGGAATTCAAAATATTTATTGTCTGTTACCGAGACAGTCCAAGGAACTGGAATTCCAAGAGAGGCAATGAATTTATTAGTCTTAAACTTGTCAAGACCAATATTAATTACCTGTAATCCAGCTGTAATGCAGCGATCCTCTCCCAACTCATCAATTAAAGGAGCAAAAATAGATAACTCCTGCTCATTTATAGGGATTACTAAATCTACAGAGTGATTAGCTATTATTTCTCTTATATTATCAAGATAGTCTTTTTCTATGGCGGCAGGAACTTGAAAAATTTTATCTACAAAAAGAGAGCCAGCATGCTTTAAATCCATGTCAACTCCAATCAACTGAACTTTAGTATACTTATCTCTGATAATAGTAGCAATACTCTGAGCAATGTCACCACCTATTCCTGTAATTAATATTGTTTTCATGTTCTTTGTAATATACTGGCTAAATATGGAATTTCAGGATGTCTAATTTTAGACTCTTGCACTACGTATTCAATATCATATTCCTCACAAAAGAAATCTACTTTATTGGAGGTTGTATCAAGCTGCGCCCATTGTGCTCCAACCTGACTATCCCTTGGCTGCCCAACAGAACCAGGATTAATGACTGTAACATCACCAGTATTTTTACACATTGGATAATGTGTATGTCCTTGAATAACCCATTTAACATTAAGTGTAGTGTACCTACTTAACGACTCATTGTCTGAATCAGGATAAACATACTCATCATTATCCCAAGGAGATCCATGGCATAAAAGAACATTACCATCTTTGGTTTCATACTCAAATGAATGTGGCAAATTCATCAGCCATTTAATAGTTTTTTTATCCAACTGATCAAGTGCAATATCTAAGCCAGTGCCATATTTTTTACGTACTTTAAAACGATAATTCTCGTCATTTACAGCATTCTCCAACATTCGATCATGGTTACCACAAATTGCTACCATATTCCAATCTTTTAAAAGTTTAAAAACCTCAACAGGCCAAAAATAATAACCTACAAAATCTCCTGTAACTATCAACATATCAATACCCTTTTTTGTTACTGCATTTAAAACAGATTGCAGTGCAAAGACATTTCCATGAATATCAGATAGGATAGCTACTTTCATAGATAATGCTGCAGTGATTTTTTAAATGATACTGTTTTAGGAAAGATATCACTAACAATCGTAATTTGATCAATACTTTCCGCACCATTTTTATATTTAGGCTTTGAATTGTTTAAATAAATAGAACAAATATCATTTATCATTTGTGCAATAGATACAGACTGATGGGTGCCAGAATAGTGAGTGCCTATTACTTCATTACCTAAACAATAAATCAGTAACTTTGCAGCATCCTGGACATGAATATAGTTTCTAAGGGCACTCCCCTTACCAACTATAGTTGGAATATTACCAATTTTTGCCTGATTAATTGCATTATTAATACCTAAATGATTAGCTCCGCCCTCGCCAAATATTCCACCAAACCTAACAATAGTATGGCTGCATTGACTCAATCTAATAGCTTGGTCTGCTAATAACTTTGTTTTGCCATAGTAATTAATTGGCAGCTCTATAGAGTCACTACTAAAATGGTTTACGGTATTACCGTTGACAATAGAGCCGGATACTTGAATTAAATGTGCACTATTATCTAAACACCATGCGGCAAGAACTGCAGGCGCTAGAGCATTAACATTGTATTGTTCTTGGACTGAATCCTCAGAAAAATCTACCTTTGCAGCACAATTAATAATCACTTCAGGTTGATATTTATTTAGAGCATCTAACAAATTACTTGTATTACTGACATCACACTCAATATCATTAGTGCTTTTCTTTTTTCTTACAAAAGGAAGAATTGTATGATTGGTTTTTTTCAGTTGATTAAACAGTGCACTTCCAAGAAAGCCATTTGCACCTGTTATTAATATTTTCATATAAGTTATTTAGTTAAGAATATGATTAAATCAAGACCCATACTAAGCCAGTTGACTTGTCTTTTATTTTATTTTATAAAAATCTAACTCATTTTTTTGTAATTTATCTATCATATTTTTATCCGTTTAACACCTAAACCATCACAGATAGCTTGCGCTCTTTCTGACATAGTCTCCCATAAGCCAAAATTACTCATTAATACTTGTAAGTCATCTTTTAAGGTTTTAGCTATTATAACAGCACCTAATTGTTCTAAGTTTTTAACCACTTCTCGTTGATTATCTGCTGTCATATACAGTATCGTTGGCAAGCCTAAACAACACCGCTCCCAAGAAGTAGAGCCACCCGCACCTATTGACAACTCTGCCGCCAGCATCAACTCTGCCATATTCTTTGCTTTTACAATCACTTTGATATTTTTACCCTGTGCATAATTTTGTATTATTTTATTATGTGGAGAACTTTCACCTAATACCACCACAACATTAAATCTATCGTCTAACTGCTGCAAAATATCATAAGTGATGTTATTATTACACCCCATACTAACAAGAATATTTTTAATTTCTTTAGTATTTTTTCTCTTCTCTAATGCTTGATCTCTAAGTTTTGAGAACTCTGGTCGTAATAGCGCATATTTACAGCCTAAAAGCAACTGACAATCATCTGGCACTTTGCCTTGATAATCTTCTTCTTTACTGCCTAAATTCTGATTTAACAGCATGTCGCAATCAAAGTTTCTATCTGCTAAATCATCAATAACCATTATTTTTTTAGTTAATGGTCTCAACTTTTGATGCCATTCTTTATCTAAAGCATAACTATCGACTACCAGTAAACCTATATTGTCAGGCATGGACTGGATTGTTTGTTGCGCATCTTGCCCTTGTGTTGCACTCAACCAGTCCAAATAAAGAGTGTTTGATTGAAAGCTTTTATCAGATGGTAAATTAATTACCTTATAACTCTTTTGCTTAATTAAATCAATTAAGTTTCCAGCTAATATTCTACAAATAAAAGTAACTTTATGATTTTGTCTTTTTAGTTCGTCTGCAAGAGTTAAGCATCGCATTAAATGCCCAGTACCCATTTTGTTAGATGAATCGACCCTGAAGACAATATTCATCTAACTTTAAATAATGGTTGTAAAATATCTCCATGAATATTTTCCAATAAAGTCTTACCTTTAATATGTTTTTTTATCACTGGCAGAACTTTTTGATAAATATTTAATAACTTGTTAATATCTTCTTTAGAATGCGAAAAACTAAGGTTATGTGTCCCTAAAGTCAATATTCCTTGTTTAAACATTTCCTGTAAGAAAAAAGTCTTAATCTCAGAGGCTGTGTATTCCTCTTGCTCTTTGATATGTAAAAAACTCCAAGCAGGGTGTCCTGATGTGTAAAAAACACCTTGTAAATCCTTATCTTCAATTAGTTTATTTAACTTAACTAATAAATACTGCCCTAATTTATCTAAATATACTGCCACATTTTGATTTTTGTATTTATCAATTACTGTATTCGCAGCTGCTAATGAAAGAGTTTCCCCTCCAAAGGTACCTGAAAAGAAAATATCTTCTACTTTCTGCATAACGCTGTTACCACCAACTACAGCAGATAACGGATAGCCATTTGCTATACCCTTTCCAAAAGATGCCAAATCTGGAATAATGTTGAATAATTCTTGAGCTCCACCTAAGGAGTAACGAAAACCTGTAATAGTTTCATCAAAAATCAACAATGCATTATTTTTGTGAACTAACTCTTTAACTTTTTCTAAAAAGTTATCTTTTGGATATTCAACATTCATTGGCTCCATAATTACGCAAGCCAAATCTTGTTCTTGAAATATCTTTTCAAGTGATTCGATATTGTTGTACTCAAATTTATGTGTTAATTCTTTTATACTTTGAGGCACGCCCAAATTTCTCGTAGTTGAACCAATATACCAATCTTGCCAACCATGGTAGCCACAGACCGCAATATGCTCTTTACCTGTATAAGCTCTTGCAATACGAATAGCTGCGCTAGTAGCATCAGTGCCATTTTTGGCAAATCTCACCTTTTCAGCACAAGGAATGATTTCAATCAACTTTTCAGCTACCTCCATCTCTAACTTGTGTGGTAATGAAAAAGTAACACCATTCTTCATCTGTTCTTGTACCGCTCTATCAACATCTTTGTCACAATACCCAAGCGTAACGGCTGCCAATGAATTGACAAAATCAATATACTCATTACCATCTTCATCCCATATTCTTGCACCTTTACCCTTTTCAATAAAAAAAGGAGAGACGCCTCTAGGATATTGCGTCAAACTTTTACTAAAAGTTTGAGACGCTAAAGGAATGGACTTTAATGCTCTATCCAATAATTGTTCTGATTTTTTATACATTTTTTCTAAATTAAAATTATAAATACATAGTCTTATAGCCCTCTTCACAAAATGGCGAAGTAAGCTTTAATAATTGCGTATTATCATCCAAAAAATCTACGATATCTAATAACGGTATCTTTGGCGCAAAATCTTTAAATTCTTTATACACTGCTCGACATACAATTAAATCCTCAGGATAATCAACGGTTAATCGTATATCTTTTCTTGCAATTTTTTCTGGTGGGCTAATGTACTCTATCTTAAACCTATCCTTGTTTTCTCTGATATATAAAGTACAAAGTTCAGAGCGATGTCTATCCACACCCTCAGCATGAGATTTTTTTAATGCATTTAATGACACTATCTCAAAACCACAGCCATCAATAACATTGTCAAGGAAGGTGCCATCATTGCCCTGCTTAATATGTTGCTCCCATGCTAAATCTATAAAATCAAAATAAGGAAATGGGGACTCACTAGTTGAGCGAAAAATATCCGTCGCACCGACTAAATCACCGCAATGAATGAGACGTCCCAAGACATCCTTTTCACTACCACGGATATACTTAATACCATTATTAATAGCGTATTCAACAAATGTATCGTTTTCAACACCTTGAGCAATTCCCAGAACAATGTCGTCTATTGCAGATACTTGCTGAAGGCAGTCAATAATATTATCAAGAATTGTAATGCCATTGTCGATATCTAAATTTTGCAAGGGCTTACCATACAATCGACTTCCTTGATTACGACAAGCCAATGCTGCAACTAATTTCTTCATATATCTCCTTTAGAAATAGATGAATCAACCTTTATATTTGTGTTTAAAGTTTTTCCAAGTGCCTGTTCAATCTCAAGAATAGAGTATTCAGAAATCGGTTTGGCACAGCGCTTTAAGGCAACTGTTTCCAGGGTTAAAACATCTCCTACTTTTAAATCAGTCAACGCTACAACTGACTTTGAGGCCTTATTGCGGTAAGTCTTTTCTTGCTCAGTAAGCTCTAGAGAATCCAGTCCCAATACAGGCTCAAATCGACGAATCAGCCCGACAAATTTAATAAATTCACTTGGAGTAACACCTGAAATATAATCCTCAATTTCAAGCTCTCTATCTAAAGTAATATGTTTTTCAATAACACTTATGCCAGTACCCATTGCCACTAAAGGTAAATAATATGCATCATCTAAAGCACCATTAGAGTGATCCATAAATCCAACTCTAAAACTCGGGTACCGTCTCTTAAAGATACCAAGTTTATTCAAATTGTTTTGATCCAATGGTGTAGGCTCTGATTGAAAGCCATACATTAAGCAAAACTTCTTCATTTGCTCTTTACTTAGCGAAGATAATTTTTTGTCAATATCCTCAGTGGGTATGCCACCAACTGACAAGTAAATCCTGTCAAACTGGGTAATTGCTCTATCAAACAGGACATTATTATAAAATTCTGTAGTTGATAATTTAACGCCATCCGCACCAATCTCTTTTGCCATATCCAAACTGAATAGTCCAAACACATCAAAATATACTTTCTTACCTGCATCATGTATCTGATTGCAAACACTGATCCAGATATCTTTATCCATTTGCAAGTCTTTAAATAAATCGTAATGTTCGTAATCTGGTGTTGCTAATTCATCTGCGTAAACTAGTTGAAATTTGACTGCATCCGCACTAGAAGCAATCGCACCTTTAGTTAATAAATGAGTTAACTTTTCATTACCTTCATAACCTTGGGCTATTTCTGCAATAATTTCTATTTTATTTTTCAAATGTGACTCCATAAATTTGGGTTTAATAAATTAATATCGTCAATTTTAAACGCCTTTAAATCAACATCCGATTTAAAGGCATTAATAATATCAGTTAGTTGATTGACACTATCAATACCGACCAGAACTTTATCTAATTCTTGAGTTTTTAAAACAAAATTTAACGCATACTCTAACAAGGATAATTCTTTTTCTCTAACCATCTCCTGATACTGCTCAAATTGTTCATTCCAAGTTGAGAAATAATCTGAAAGACTGTCAAAACTTAACAGTACGCCTTGCAGGAAAACACTTCTTGCATGAATTTCTATATTTTTCTTCTTCAATGCTTTTAGTTGTCCACCCTCAACAAGGCGAGAATCAAATACATTAAATGGCACTTGAATTAAATCAAAATCAAAATTTTCCAATAAAAAATTCACTTGCTTTGGCGTATAAGTTGAAAAGCCAATTTTCTTAATCACTCCTTCTTCTTTTAGTTTATTCAATTTATGAAACAATTCACCGAATCTCTTATCTTTTGTATCATCAATATTGTGAATTAACAATCCCTCCACTTGCTCAACATTGAGATTATCTAAAGATTGATGAAAACCCTTTATCACTCCATCTATACCATTTTTTAAGGATGTAGTTTTAGTTATAATTCGATAGTTACTAACACCAACCTCACCCAAAACTTGCTCGCTATTACCATATCCCGATGCAGTGTCCAGTGTGTCAATACTTTTGCCCTTGGCATAATCCAAGATGTTTTTAACTTCATCTATTGTGACCTGTCCATCATGGTTAGTAACACCATAATCTAAGCCAAATTGAACCGTTCCAAGCGCTAACTTCATTCTATGTTTAATCTCATCATAAAACTAAGATCAGTTTTCTTAATAACCTTAAATTTCATTTTTTTATAAGCAGAAACTGCAGCTATATTGCCATTGTTAACACCTAAATCAATGTATTTAATTTTATAATTCTCTTTCAAATATTTACCACTATATTTAATTACTTCGGTTGCAACACCCTTGCCTCTCCATTCTTTATTACCTATCAAAATCCCCATTGTAGCGGACTTATCTTTTAGGTTGATTGGCTCATATTTTATATTTCCGATGTGCTGCCCAGAATTAGTAAAAATTCCAAGAAATAATACATCTTCTCTATCTTCCCGCTCTTTTACATACTGCCTTAATTTGTTAATATCTACATTTGTTTTAGCATAAGCAATATATTCAACAACCTCTTTTGAGCCGCTAAACCAAGACAAATAATTCTCTGTAACATCTTTTGTCGTTAAAGTTTTTAACTGGAATCTCTTTGTATTTATAATCATCTATTTATTCAGTAATTCTTTTATTGAAGAAATAATCAATTCTTGCTCAGTATTGCTCAATCCATAATACAAAGGGATAGATAATGTATTTTGATAATAATTTCCAATCACAGGGTACTGTTCGATTTCATAGCCCATATCTTGGTAATATGGCTGACTGACGACAGGAATATAGTGCACCTGAGAACCAACGCCTTTTTCTGCTAATCTTGTCATGAATTGGTTTCGCGTTAAGCCAATCTTATCAAAATCAACACTAACTACATAAATATGATGAGAGCTATTATCTCTACCGTGATTTTGTAATGGGGTAATATTTAGAACTTCTGCAAAGGCCTGGTCATAAAATTTAGCCATTGACCTTCTTCCGTCTAAAAATAAATCAATTTTGTCCATTTGTGAAATAGCTAATGCACACTGAATATCTGTAATGCGATAATTATATCCAAGATACTGCATTTCATAATACCAGCGCTTTAGCTCTCCATTTTCAAGCGCTATATCTTTATTTTTCAACGAACTATCTGGATAGCTAATACCTGGGAACTCAAAATTACCTTTGGTAATGCCGTGACTTCTAAGTAGGGTTAACTTATGATAAAGTGATTTATTATTAGTTGTAATCATACCCCCTTCTCCAGCTGCAATACCCTTTACAGGGTGAAAGGATAGAGTGGTCATATCTGAATATTGACAATTTCCAACCCTTGACCCATCATTGAATGTTGCGCCTAATGCGTGTGAAGCGTCCTCAACAATTGCTAGATTATATTTATCTGCTAATTGCTTGATTCGCTCCATATCACTAGGCAGCCCTGCAAAGTGCACAGGGAAAATAGCTTTAATATTACTCGAATTAAGTATTGCTTTCTCAATTTGATCGATATCAATATTGAGTGTCTGATTATCTATATCAACAAATACTGGTTTGGCACCTACATATAAAATTGAATTACTCGTTGCTACAAAGGTATTGGGAGTTGTGACCACCTCATCACCTTCCCCAATCTCTAATGCCATACATGCTAAATGCAATGCCGCTGTGCCGTTGGCAACGGCAACGGCATATTTTGCACCCACATAATTAGCAATCTTATTTTCAAACTCTCCAACCTTAGGGCCCTGTGTAAGCATACCATGTCTCAATACATTAACAACAGACTGTATATCATCCTCATCGATATAATGCTTGCCATAAGGAATAACACTCAACATCACTTGATCGGAAACACCGTTATCTTCTTGCCGCTTTAAGACTTTAAGCTGGTCATGGATACTCAATACTTTACAATTAAGCGCTTTACAAACCTTATCATTGGATAAACTCATATCTTTAGGTCTTTTAATCAAGTCTAATTTATCATTAATGCTAATCTTGTTGATTAGATTTGTGTCCAAATTAAAACACTTAGCAAGCTTAATGCCAAATTCATATTTTGACAAACGCTCATTACTAGCTACATTAAATACACCGCTTAAATTTTTATTAATTAATAGATGGACTTTTTTAGACAGCTCATCAACAAATATTGGGGTAAAAAACACATCAGAAAACAGATCAACTGACTCATTATTTCTTAATTTATTCAAAATAAAATCACTAAAAGATTGTCGATACTTTGTGCCCCAGCTAAAAAAATTAGTGCGAATAATAAGTGCGTCTTTACAGTTTTTTAAAACTTGTTGTTCACCTAGCAATTTGCTTTTAGCGTAATTATTAACTGGATTAGTAACACTGTCTTCAGTAGAAAATTCTTGATCGCCTAAAAATAGGTGATCGGTTGAGATATGAACTAATTTAATACCTTGATTGCTGCAGGCAATCGATATATTCTTAGCTAAATCTACATTTACTACTTGTGCTAAATTAGGATTAGACTCACACTCCTCTACGTTAGTAAGTCCAGCTGTATGAATTACAATATCTGGCTGGTGCTTTGCCAGTACAGATGAACATTCATCTAAAGAGCTTAAAAATACAATATCTGTGTCGACCCCTGGTAGGGAGATTTTTCTATGATGTAGTAATAATGTAACTGCATAGTTACTACGCGTGGATAACGCCCAATTAACAGCCAATAAGCCAGATCCACCAGTAATAAGTACTTTTGTTTTCATTGACTATATTTGTCCAATTTTCTCTCTATTAGCTGTAATCCACTTTTGTAAATCTTTAACACTCATCCACTCTTTATTCTGCTCTGATGAATAGGTAAAATTCTCATCAACCTTAGTACCACCTTTGTTACGATTTGGATCAGATGACCAATT
>Ga0209816_1001010_pt1 | contig 21262 bp, 20 predicted proteins | sample CoawatmetaG01DNA_FD_187509 | JGI IMG/M metagenome (GOLD analysis project Ga0209816, IMG submission 187509) | Marine microbial communities from the West Antarctic Peninsula - Coastal water metaG017-DNA (SPAdes) (version 2) | ecosystem: Environmental > Aquatic > Marine > Coastal ...
CAATTACAGGCGTTTTAGTTAATAGACGAATTCTAAACTTTTGCTTCACGCAGGGGTATTTATTAAGAAAAAAATTAATTGAATATTATTTGAATATAAAATATGAAAAGTATATTTTAAAAAATAGTTCAGAGTATGTTTACTCAATTGAAAATTTAGCCAATCAGTATTCTCAAAATATCCTTCAATCCATTCTTAGGATTATTAGCGAGGTAATTATAGTATTTATGATTGTTTGCTTTTTTGCCTTTCAGGATATTTTTTCATTAATAGTATTAGCGCTAGTAATTTTTCTAGCTGTGGGTATTTATGAAATATTATTTAGAAGAAAGACTGTAGTATATGGCATTCAAACAAATGTAGCTCAAGAGTCTTTAATAAGGGGTGTGCATGAAGGTATTGAAGGTCTAAAAGAAATACGAATTTTAGGGGCAACTAATTTTTTTCAAAATCTAGTATCTAATTCTGCACAAACATATGCAGATTTTGCTTCTAGGTACCATTTGATTGGTCAGATCCCAAAATACTTTATTGAAACTATTTTATTGATATTTATGGTTTCTGTAATACTTATTAATATTTATATAGGAAATCCAACATCTAAAATTATTCCCGTTCTTGGTATGTTCGGGTTTGGGGCATTGAGAATAGCGCCCTCATTAAATCAAATTTTGGCTTCATTATCACACCTTAGATTTGGGAAGGATGCATTAGATAGACTCTATGAGGATTTAAACGAACAGTCAGAGTTAAATCTTGACTATATCTTAAAAGATGATGATGACTTAACTAATAAGGAGTTTGAATCCTTGGAACTTCAGGATATAAGTTTTACTTTTCCAGGCTCAGATAAAAAAATATTAGATTCCATAAGTCTTTCAATAAATAAAGGAGATTTTATAGGTTTAATAGGGCCCTCAGGCTCAGGCAAGACAACATTAGTTGATGTTATTATGGGCTTATTTTCAATAGAATCTGGAAAAATTAACGTTAACAAGGAAAGTATTTATAAAAATATGTATTTCTGGAGAAATAGAGTTGCTTATTTACCTCAGAATGTTTTTTTAATTGATGATTCTATTAAGAACAATATAGCTATGGGAGTTTCCCTCGATAAAGTAGATGATTCAAGGATAAGCTCTTCAATTCAAAGCGCTAAATTGGATGATTTAATCTCCACATTACCAGATGGAATAAATACTCAAATTGGTGAGAAGGGGGTCAGATTATCTGGCGGCCAAAGACAAAGGATTGCTTTGGCAAGAGCATTTTATTTTAGTAGAGATTTTTTAATATTAGATGAATCAACAAGCTCATTAGATGAGAAGATTGAAAAAGAGATAGTTAAAGAAATAAATAATTTAAAGGGTGATAGAACATTGCTTGTGATAGCTCATCGAATATCTACTTTGGAAAATTGTGACAAAATTTTTGAACTTAACGATGGCAAGTTAGTTAATGAATATACTTATGAAACTTTAATTAACAAGACCGGAAATACTGTTGATTAAACTTGCTTTAATAGGACCCGGTAAAATTGCAGAATACCATATTCAAGCATTAAAAATTTTTGACTTTGATATTGTGGGCTGTATTTCAAGAAAAGGCTCATCTTCTAATATTGAATTTATGAAGAATTATGGTAAAGATGAATCAGAGTATTTTACAGACATAGACTATATGGTTAATAATCCTCAAGATTGGGATGCTGCTTTGATTTCATGCCCAACATCAAGCCAATTAGAGTACTTAATTCGTCTAGCGCATATCAATAAGCCTATTTTAGTTGAAAAACCAATAAGCTTTCTTTCAAGTGATCTGGAAAATCTCATAGATTATAAAAATATAATGGTTGGCTTCAATAGAAGGCACTACTCTAATATTTCACAAATTAAAGCCTTTATGCAATCTAAGAGTAATGTTTTTGTAAAAGTTGTGATCCCTGAATCGTCTTTGTATAAGAATAAAAATATTAATTCATCATGTAATTTTCCTGCTGGAGTTTATGAAAACTCGATACATATTTTTGACTTAATTAATTATATCTTTGGAGATGTTGAATGGGTTAGCGCCATATCTTCATCAAAAGAATATTCATGCTTCTCATCAGCAGAAGGAGCGATTGCTAATAATAGTCATGTATCATTAGATGTTTTGATTAATGCTCCTGATAATTTTTCGATTTCAGTATATTCAGAGGATGAAAAAGTTGAATTAAAGCCCATAGAGGTTTTATCTTTTTATCAAGGTTTTGAAGTTCTGGAGCCAAGCAGTGTTTTTCCTATAAGGAGGTATAGTCCGCATCTTAAAAGTCAGATATTTGTAGAAACTCATATGAATTGTAAGCCTGGATTTTATGAGCAAGCTAGAATGTTTGCCGCTTTATGTAATGGGAAAAAAGATTTAAATTTCCCTTCTATTGTAGATGCACATAAAGCATTAAGCTCTATTGATTCTTTGGTAAATATTATGAGAGCTATTAAATGAAAAAAATAATTGTAACAGGCGGTTATGGGTTTATTGGATCTGCTTTTATAAGATATATTATTAATAATACATCGTATTCTGTTCTTAATATTGACAATCTCTCATACTCATCAGATTTAAAATCATTAAAATCTATTGAGTCTAATGGTAGATATAAATTCAAAGAATTAGATATTTGTAAGGGAGATGATGTTCTTGACGTAATGCAATCATATAAGCCTAACGCAGTTATTCACTTCGCTGCTGAGTCTCACGTAGATAAATCTATTGATTCTCCTAATGTTTTTATACAAACTAATATTTTTGGCACATATCAATTACTGCAAGCATCTTTAATTTATTTTAATTCATCTAAACTCTCCACTCGTGAGGAGTTTATCTTCCATCACATATCTACAGATGAAGTTTATGGAGATATAGGTAAAGATGACTTACCGGCTAATGAGATGACTAGATACGCTCCTAGCTCCCCATACTCATCCAGCAAAGCTAGCTCAGACCATCTCGTTACCGCATGGAATACCACATTTAAGCTACCTACTATAACAACGAACTGTACAAATAATTATGGATATTATCAAAATCAAGAAAAGCTTATACCGCACATGATTTACAGGGCTCTAAATAAAAAATCTATGCCGATTTATGGTGATGGTAAGCAAATTAGAGATTGGCTCTATGTAGATGATCATGTGAGAGCTATATTTTCGGTAATGGAAAATGGCAATATAGGAGAGAGTTACAATATTTCTGGAGGCAATCAGATTTCTAATCTTGAGATAGTAGAGACTATATGTGAGCAGTTAAAAACCCTGGATATTAATAGTAAGAACGAATCTTTTGATTACAAATCTTTGATAACATATGTCAAAGATAGACCAGGGCATGATAAAAGATATGCATTAGATTCAAAAAAAATATATGATGAGCTTGGCTGGAAGCCAGAGCTAAGCTTTAATGAGGGAATTAAAAAAACCATACTTTGGTATATTGATAACCATGACTCTTATAAAGATAAATTAACTAATTTAAATAGACAGGGTATTATATAAAATGAAAGGTATTATTGTAGCTGGAGGCCTTGGTAGTAGGCTTTATCCAATAACGGCTGTATTTTCAAAGCACCTATTGCCAGTATATGATAAGCCGATGATATATTATCCAATGTCAGTCTTAATGCTTGCTCATATCAAGGACATTCTTATAATCTCTACTGAAAAAGACATCCCTTTATACAAAGAATTGCTAGGTGATGGTACTAGGTTTGGAGTTTCTCTTTCTTATGAAATTCAAGATAACCCCAGAGGTATTCCAGAGGCGCTGATTATAGGTGAAAAGCATATAGGCAAAGAGAGCGTATGCATGATTTTAGGAGATAATATTTTCTATGGCCATGATTTTTCATCCTCACTGAAAAAGGGAAGGGAATTGAGTGACGGAGCATTAATATTTGGATATCAAGTCAAGGATCCTTCCCGTTTTGGTGTTGCTAAAATAGACAGTCATGGAAACGTAATAAAACTTGAAGAAAAACCAGTAAAACCTGAATCAAATATTGCTGTCACTGGTCTCTACTTTTATGATAATAAATGTGTAGAGATGGCAAAATCCTTAAAACCTTCAGCAAGAGGAGAGTTAGAAATTACAGATCTTAATCAAATGTACTTAGATCAAGATAATTTAAAATGTAATTTGTTGGGTAGAGGCTTCTCATGGCTAGATACTGGCACTCATGAATCCTTACTTCTTGCCAGTCAGTTTGTCCAAATAATTGAAGATAGAACTGGTGCAAAAATAGCTTGCCTAGAAGAAATAGCCCTTAACAATGAGTGGATAACTGTTGAAGAAGTTAGAGATAATATTAAAAGTTTTAATACAGGAAATTACTATAATTATATAAAGGAGTTGATTCATGAAAGTAGATAAATGCAGAGTTTGTAACGAAGGTATTGGTGAGTTTATGACCTACGGTCAAATGCCTATAGCCAATGGTTTCTTAAAAGAAAAAATAGATAATGAATATTATTTTGAGATGTCACCAGCATTTTGTTCATCTTGCTACTCTTTCCAATTAGTTGATCAGCCTGATGCTGAGCAGATGTTCCATGATGAATATGCATTTTTTTCAAGACAATCTAAATTTATGCAAATTCACTTTAAGTCATATGCAGACTGGGTTAATGAAAATTACTCACAAGCAGAAAATGATTTTGTTGTTGAGATAGGCAGCAATGATGGAATTATGCTTGAAAATTTCTCTAAAAATAATATCAAACATCTAGGGGTTGACCCGTCTGCCAATGTTGTTGAGGTAGCAAAAAGCTTTGGTGTTAATTCTCAGGTAAGTTTTTTTGGTCTTGAATCATCTGAACAAATTCGTAATGATTATGGCGAGGCTAGTGCCATAATATCTGCAAATGTTATGTGTCATCTTCCAGACTTGAATGATATTGCAAAAGGCGCTTTTAATCTTCTTAATGAAAAAGGAGTATTGATATTTGAAGATCCATATTTAGGTAGCATGCTAGAGAAAGTGTCTTATGATCAAATTTATGATGAGCATGTATATATTTTTTCAGCTATTTCAGTCCAAAATATATTTGGTAGACATGGATTTGAACTAATCAATTTATTTCCTCAAGAAACTCATGGTGGCTCCATGAGATATGTCTTTGCAAAAAAAGGTGCTAGAAAAATTCAACCTATTGTAAATGAGATCACTGAAAATGAGTTGAATAATAACTTTGATAAGCAAGAAACATATGACAAATTTAGAGAAAACTGTGAATTATCCAAATCAAGATTATTAAAAATATTAACAGATGCAAAAGAAAATGGTAAGACAGTTGCCGGTTATGGTGCTACTTCAAAAAGCACAACTATTTTGAACTATTGCGGCGTTGGCCCAGATTTAATAGATTTCATATCAGACACTACACCTATAAAGCAAAATACTCTTACCCCAGGGATGCATATACCGGTTAAGTCTTATGAATACTTTAAAGAAAATATACCGGATGTGATTATCTTGTTTGCATGGAATCATGCAAAGGAGATTATTGAAAAAGAGAAGGACTCTATTGATAAGGATGTTGAGTGGATTACTCATCTTCCTTTTTTTGAAGTTGAGATATGATCTACTGCGCAAATCCTAAAGCTCAATACTTATCATACGAGGCTGAAATAAATGAAGGTATTTTTAAGGTATTAAATGGTACTCAATATATTCTCGGGGAGCAGGTTGAAAAATTAGAGCGGTCATTTGCTGATTTTATTGGAGTATCATCAGCAATTGGAGTTGCAAATGGAACTGATGCGATTGAAATTGCATTAAGGGCAATGGGTGTTGGAAACGGGGACAAAGTAATAACAGTATCTCATTCTGCAGTTGCAACAATTGCTGGCATTGAAGCTACCGGAGCATCTGCCGTCGTAATAGATTTAGAAAAAGATTTTTTTACAATGAACCCAGATCTTTTAAATGAAGCTTTTACAGACGAAGTCAAAGCAGTTGTAGCAGTCCATATCTATGGTCAATCCTCTCAAATAGATAAAATTAAAGATTTCTGTTCTGTAAAAGGAATATATCTCATTGAAGATGTAGCTCAAGCTCATGGTGCTAAGTTTAGAAATACTCGTTTGGGAAGTATTGGTGATGTTGGTTGCTATAGCTGTTACCCAACAAAAAATCTTGGAGCAATTGGAGATGGTGGTCTTATAACAACCAACAACCAAGACTTAGCTGAAAGAATGAGAATGATTAGAGAATATGGTTGGAAGGAAAGGATTAGCACGATAAAGGGAAGAAACTCAAGATTGGATGAAATTCAAGCAGCAGTATTAAATGTAAAGTTAGACAATCTAGATCATGACAATGAACGACGAGCAAATATTGCCAAGGTTTATGACCAATTAAATTCTAAATTATTTCAAACTCCTGTCAGGAGAGATGGATGCAGTCACGTATTTCATTTATATGTTTGTAAAACAAAGCATAGAGATGAGTTAATAAGTTTTCTTAACAAAAATGATATTTATCCAGGTATCCATTACTCTAAGCCAATTCATCTTCAACCAGCATATCTAGGAACGATTGAGTTAGGATCATCCATGACTGTCACTGAAACAATATGTGATGAGATTATTTCATTACCTATGTATCCCGAGCTCCCTATAGCAGATGCCAGAAAAGTTGTACAAAATATACAATTATTTTTCAATAACTTATGAGAATTGTTGAATCCTTTCTTGATGAGGTTTTTGTGTTTTCACTTGACCGTTATAGTGATGATAGGGGTTTTTTCGTTGAAACTTATCAATCCAAAAGATATATTGAGTTTGGTATTAATGAAAATTTTATTCAAGATAATCAATCTAGATCCTCAAAGAATGTGCTGAGAGGCCTTCACTTCACCATTAATAATGAACAATCCCAATTAATGACAGTATTGAGGGGTGAGGTTTTTGATGTTGTTGTTGATGTCAGGCCAACCTCTTTGACCTTTGGCCATTGGAGGGGCTTTAATCTTAGTGATTCAGGTCCTCAGCAAATATATATGCCTCATGGTTTTGCTCATGGCTTTTGCGTCCTTTCTGATTTTGCAGATCTTCATTACAAAGTCTCAAAAAATTATAATCATCAGGATGAGGCCGGCATTATCTGGTCAGATCCATTAATAAATATTGAATGGCCTATAAAAAATCCAATTATTTCTGATAGAGATAATCAGCATAAATGTTTAAATGAATTCTTTAGTTAAAAGCCTCCAGAGTTATAAAAATAAAAAAATTGTAATTACTGGTGGCAATGGTTATATAGGCTCATCTCTATCTGAATCATTATCAAGATACACAAAAAATATTTGTATTCACTCAAGAGCTAAAAATAATAACTTAGAAGAGCATAAAAATTTTACTTATCTTTATGGAGATCTTTGTGATGATAAGATATGGGGCAAGATAATTAATTTTGCGGATATTATTTTTCATCTTGGAGAAAATACCAGTATTTACTCGGTAGAGAATGACGCTGATATAAGTGTCAACTCTTCAGTCAAAGTAATTTCTACATTTGATAAGGCTATCAAGAAAGCTAATAAGAAAATTAGATTTATTTATGCATCAACTGCTTCAATTTATGGTCTAAATAAAAAACTTATTATTAGTGAGAGCGCAACCGCTAGCCCAATAACAATTTATGATCTTCATAAGCAGTATGTTGAAAATCATCTTGCCTATTTAGCAAATAATAGTTTTATTGAATATACATCGCTTAGATTAAGTAATGTATATGGTCCAGGTAATTCAGCTCTTCAAGCTTCAGATAGAGGGATCTTAACAAGAATAATGAAAATGGCTCTAGAAAATAATGATATAAAGATATATGGCGATGGCAAATATTTTCGTGATTATGTTTATATAGATGATGTAGTGAGAAGTTTCTTGCTTGCAGGTATAAACAAAGAGGTGCATAACACTTATTTTAATGTTTGTTATGGAGAGGGAATAACAGTTAAAGATGCCTTCTCTGAAATTGTTAACTCTGTAAATAACTCAAAATCATCAATTACATTTGAACCTTGGCCTATTAACTCTCATGAAATAGATAAAAGAAATTTTATTGGAGATAATGAAAAATTCTACTTAGCATTTGGATGGAAGCCAGAAATAAATTTTCAAGAAGGAATTGCTAAGTTACTTCTTAACGAATTAAACATCCATGAGGGATAATGTAGAAAAAAAAATAACTATACTCCTGGTTATTAAAGATAGACCGGAATTTTCAATAAGATGGTTAGAATATGCAAATCAGATAAAAATACCATTTGACATATTTATTGCTGATGGCAGCAGCTGTAATAATTTTTCTAAAAAGCTAGATAAGTCTCTTTTTAAAGACATTAAATTTAGATATAAGTATTTTGGATTTGACGATTCTCCAAAAACTTTTTATAGAAAAATATTATCAGCACTGTATATGATTACTACTGATTATATTATGCTTGCTGATGATGATGATTTTTTAATTCCAAGTAGCATTATTAGTTCAGCTATTTTTCTAGAGAGTAATCCTGGTTACTCTGCATGTGGCTCATACTATGCTGGAATTTTTCCAAAAAATAATCAAATCTTTTATCTTAAAGATTACTCTTTGAAAACTTCCTCAGTTCCGAATCGAAGCTATGAGCAAGAGGATGGTTTGGAAAGGATCGTTGATTGTTTTGAGGATTTTAGATCAATTCATTACGACCTCTACAGAAGAGATACTATCTTAAAGGCATATAAAGACCTATGCCATTCTAGTGTAGATGATTTATTTTTGCATGAATACTTCTTGGCTGCTTCGTATCTAGCACAGGGAAAGCTTAAGAAATGTAACGGAATATCTTTAGTAAGGCAGCATGAGAATCCACTATCTTCATTTTCAGCACTATCTTTAATGCAAGACAATGATAGTCAGTCAAATTTAGAATTACTAAAACAAAAACTTCCTGATTTTTATAAACACCTTTCCTTGACTGTAAATATAGACAAAGAGCTATTAAAAGAGAAGTTAGAAGCAAGTATAGTAAACATTTTCCTTCAAGGATCTGCTATTAAAGTTCAGAAAAGTTTAAAGAGTAGGGTTTTTTTATACATGCGCTCTCCAACAGCATTGCTTACTTATCTAAAAGCAAAATTTTTAGTCATATCTATTAATAAAAATAAATCTAATATTTTTAACCTATTTATGCCGACTTATTATAAATTAAAAGATATCATACGTTTTTTTAAAAATTACTAAATGAATAAATTCTCTCTTAAAAACATCAACCTAACTGACATTCAATCATTTAAAGACAATGAAGGGGCAATGACTATCATTCAGAGTAATTTAGATCTGCCTTTTAGAATTATGAGAGTTTTTTCAATATCTGCAATCAGCTGCACTAGAGGCAATCATGCTCATAAAAACTGTCATCAGTTTATAGTTTGCCTATCTGGGTCTTTATTAATCTCTGTAGACGACGGAACTTCAAAAAAAACTTTTTTATTAGATAGCACCTCGAAGGGTTTGCATATTCCCCCTGGCTTCTGGTCATATCAAGAATATGGAAGTACACAAACCATCATTAATGTATATTGTGACCTTGGGTATGATGAGTTAGATTATATTAGGAATTACGAAGACTATAAAATTTTTATTTCTAAAATTTAATAAATATGAACATAATAATAATTGGTTGCGGTAATATTGGATTTAGACATTTGGAATCAATTCTTAACCTAGATGCTAAAAAAAATATCTACATTGTTGATAAGTCTGATGCATCTATAGATAGGTGTAAGAACTTACTTTATAAAAATGATGATCAGAACTTAAGTAGTTTTTTTTTTAAATCTATTGATGATATTAATTCCAATCTAGAAATAGATATTGCTATTATTGCATCGAACTCTAATTCAAGAGCTTCAATAATAAGATCTTTATTTTCCAAGGTAATCCCAACTCATCTCATCCTGGAGAAGTTACTCTTTACTAAGATAAGTGACTTTAATTTTTTCTTAGATTTTTTTAAGAATTTCAAAACAAAGGTATGGGTCAATCAATGGCTTAATTCTGAGTTTCAATTTCTTACAGATCAAATTAACTCTAATGAGAAACTCGAAGTAACTATTTATGGCTCTCAATGGGGTCTTGCCTGTAATAGCGTTCATTTTCTTGAATGGTTTCATGAGCTATCTTCAAGAGATGGTCTTAAAATATCGAATCATAGCTTTTATAGAGTTTTAGAAGCTAAAAGGGCTGGGTTTTATGAGATTTTTGGATCTATCGAGATAGTATCTAAAAATGGCAATAAGCTTAATTTAATTTGTGATGATAAGACTGATCCTGAATTATTAGGGCCACTAATTAATGTTAAAAGTAAATCTTTTAATCTATCATGCAAAATGAGTCCTAGTGATTTAATAGGTGAAATAAGCACATTCAATAATGCCTTTACAAATTTTACTCAACCTCTTAAATACCAAAGCCAAAGAACTGAAATTGTTATTAGTGACTTAATGGAGGAAAATGATTGCTGTCTTCCTAGTTATATAGTTTCTTGCAATCATCATTTATTAATTTACCCTTTATTTAATGACTATTTCTTAGCTAATAATATTGATACCGCCAGTGGCATTCCTATTACTTAGCTAATAAAATATAATATAAGCATAAAATATACCTAAATACATATGAAAATAATTGTAACCGGAGCTCTTGGCCATATTGGATCGAGCCTAATAAGATATTTACCAGAAGCTTTTCCTGAAGCACATATAGTCTTAATTGATTCTTTAATTACCCAAAGATTTTCATCACTATTTAACTTGCCTTCTAATGGTAAATTTTCATTCTATCAAGAAGACGTGAGGGAGTTTGATTTTAGTAAAATAGTTAATCAGGGAGATGTGATTATAAACCTATCAGCTATAACTGATGCAGCTGGAAGTTTCAATAATGCAGAATTACTTGAAAAAAATAATTACAATTGTACTGAAACAATAGCAAACGCATGTATTAAAAGTAATGCTAAATTAATAACGATTTCATCAACAAGTGTTTATGGTTCTACAAAAAATATAGTTGACGAATCTTCTACTGGCGACGATCTTAACCCTCAAAGCCCATATGCAACGACAAAGCTTATGGAAGAAGATTTAGTAAGAAAGCTATCTCTTGAGAAAGATTTACAAGCAGTTATCCTTCGCTTTGGCACAATCTATGGCTATTCCCCTGGAATGAGATTCCACACTGCAGTGAATAAATTTTGTTGGCAATCGGTCTTAGATAAGCCCTTAACAATATGGGAGACTGCTTACGAACAAAAAAGACCATACCTTGATTTAAACGATGCTGTTAAGGCTTTATGTTTTTTTATTAAAGGAGATATATTTGATGGTGAGATTTATAATGTTCTTACTGGCAACCATTCCGTTAAAGATGTTGTAGATCATATTAAGTCGCATATTCCAGATGTTTCTATCAATTTTGTTAAAAATGAAATAATGAATCAATTATCATATGAAGTTTCTGTTGATAAGCTCGAGAGTAAGGGTTTTACTTTCAACGGAAGTCTTGAGAGGGGTATTGAAGAAACAATTTCAGTACTAAGGTCCTCTAATAGTTAATCCTTCATATAATGAGTAGTGAAAAATATGATATTGCCTTTGCTCCTATAAATCCGAGACTTATTAAATTATCTTTTGAACTTAGTAAATTATTAGAAAGCAAAGGAATATCTTGCACAATACTCAAAACCTCGTTAATAAGCTCAGAACATAACGGCTGGGAGGGTTACCTGCAAGAGGATGAATATAACACCCCCATAACTCCTGTAAATGAAATAGAGTATTCTAAGAATTCTAATTTTTTTAGTTATTCTTATAGAATTATTAAATCAAGACTCTTAATGAATTCTTCGTTTGAGCCAAGTTTTAAATCTTTAGTAGTCTTTATGGATGACTATGCAGAGGCTGAGATATTAATACCAGTCATGAAAAACAAAAAAATTCCTATAATTCTTTTTCAAGAAGGCTTTTTTGTTGATGAAACTCAATACCATTTTAATGCATATAGTTTGGCAAAATACATAAGATCAAGATTGCTCGGAACCTTTTTCACTAGTAAAAAGTATGGAGAAAATTCTGATTACATCTTCACTTGGAGTAATTTTGGTTTTAAGGAATATTTAGATAGAATAAATGTATCTAAATCAAAAATAAAAATTATTGGGAACCCTGGTAAAATAGAACAACAAAAGACCCTCTCCAAAAAAGACTATAGGGATATTTTAGTTAATCACTCGCCTTTATCACCAAGATTTTCTTCCCAGAAATGGGAGGACGGATTGTGGATTAGCCTGATAAATGTATTTGACAATACAAAATTTAAATTATCAATTAAGCCTCATCCAAGAATAGGATTTAATAATATTAATAAGCTAGTCACAAAAAATAAAGCAAAGGGTCATGGTGCTGGTTTAAGAGTTTTAGATAAAAAAGTATCAGCTGAAACTCTATATAATGACTTTGATGTACTCATAAATATCTTTTCAGCGTCATCTTTTGAAGCCCTATATAGAGGTATCCCAGTTATTTTTATAAAAAGTGAATTTAACAATGTTAGATTATTGGAGGTTTTAGCACAAGCAAATGAAATTATTATGGTTGATGATGTAAAAAAAATACCAGAAATTCTTAATAAATTAAACTCAGACTATGATTACAGGAATGAGGTAATAAGGATGGGTTTTAAAGCTGCAGAAAAACTCGGTGGTAAGTTAAATATTTTTGATGATCACTTCCCAGCTGAGATTAAGAAAATTTTAGGAGCAAAGAATTATGAAAATAAATAAAAGCATAATGTACTTCGGTCAAGCAACCTGGGGAAGTACCTCACTGCAAAGATATAATGCACTATCTGAGATATTTAACTCTTCATATATGGTAGATTCAAGGAGAGCTTTTCCTGATAAGAAAAGTGGAAGAACAATCTTAAAAAGTATACAAGGCAGATTAGGTTTTGGTAATATACTTTCCTCTACATCCAAAATCATCTATCAAGAAGCTCTAAGATTCAAGCCAGACATTATATGGGTAGACGGTGGCTTTCTTGTCACTAAAAAAGTCATTAATTCTCTTAAAGAACTTGATATTACTATGGTTCATTACACTCCAGACTCTATCTCAGCTCCAGGTATGTCTAATCTGTGTTTTAAAAGCGCTATAAGTGCTTATAACTTTTTAATAACAACTAAAACCCAAGATATTAATTTATACAACAAATATAAAGCAAAAAATATTATTTTTTCTCAGCAAGGCTATGATCCAGAAATCCATTCAAAAGTTTCGTTGACTACTAATGATTTGTTGGAGTTTGGTTGTGATGTTGCATTTATAGGCCATTGTATGAAACATAGAATGGAGCTAATGGAATTTTTATTAAATGAATCAGATATTAATATTAAAATCTATGGAACTGGCTGGAATAATCGTAGAGCCTCAAATAAATTAAAGAATTCATTTCAGGGTCCCGCGATTGATATAAACTATGCTAAAGCCATTAATGGATCTAAAATATCTTTGGGTCTACTTAATCATGAGGCAAAAGATCAAATTACAACTAGAAGTTTTGAAATACCAAGTTCCGGAGGGTTTTTATTAGCTGAAAGAACTGATCAGCACATAGAAATTCTAAAAGAAGGTATTGACGCTTCATACTTTTCTTCAAAAGAAGAGCTTCTATCAAAGGTTAAATATTACTTAAGAAATGAAGATGATAGACTCAAAATAAAAGAAAATGGCTACCTAAAAATTAGAGAAGGTAAATATTCTTGGAAATCTCTCATTATTAATATTTTGAATGAAATGAATTTAGAGCTAAAGTGAATATTTTTGCTGCCGAGTTGATACTATTTTTTTCAATAGTTGTTGTATGGCTTGGACCATTTCTATTGTCCTTAAAGCATAGAGTATTTAACTTTCTTCATCCTCAAACCTTAATTCCTATATGGATTACATATTTTGTATTAAATGCATTGGTTGAGAAATGGACTCCATGGATGGTTGAGCAGGAACCCGGAATTATAAGAACAACATCTCATCTTCTGCCTGAGTTTCCAAATTTATTTATTCTTCCTTTAGTGGTGGTTCTGGTTAGTGGGGTTTTTTTTCATTTAGGTATTAGAGTTCTATCTCCTTCTGTTTATAGTAAGTCAAGCTTTAACAGCAGAGAAATGATTAATTATAAAATAGTTGACGATGATATGAGGGTTAGTTTTTTATTACTTGCTTTTATACTCTCGTCTATGGCTTGGGTCCCAAACTATCTTCTACCCAATGAAGGCCTTGGTACTTTTTGGACCTACCCTTTAGCTATGGTAAATTGTTTTATACCTTTTATGATTTATTTAATAAATAAACCATTAGGCATTTTGAGTTTTGGTTTTATGCTTGTAACAGGCACTGTTCTTCAGTCAAAAGCAGCTCTTATTTACCCTATGCTACCAATAATTTTTTATTATTTTTATTTTCACTTTAAGATAAAGAATTTTTTCTCACTACTTATACCTGTTTTTATAATATTATTTCTATGGCTTTTATTAAGTATTGGTGGTTTTGGTTTTGCTTTAGCCAAGTTGTTTCATAGAGATTATGCTTTTGAGGTTTTTGCATTATTAATTCATTATTCGCCTAATCAGTTATTTGGTAATTTAGAGTTTGCAATATCAGGAGTTCTTAACAGTTCATCAGTTAGCTGGATCTGGGCAGAAATTATTGAAGGTATTCCTTCAATCTTAAATCCCTTTAAAGGAGAGTCTATTAATCCAGCTAAGCTAGTTACTTCCGAGTTTTTGCCTATTGATTATGCAGTACTTCCAAGCGCCTATTTTAATAGATTTATTTTATTTGCCGGCTATCATGATTTTGGAATTATTGGTGCATGCATCCAAGGATTTAGCTTTGGTCTTTTGTATAGCTGGTTTTATAGAAGGTTTATTAGAAGAGTAAAAAAAGAAAAACTACTTTGGCCTCTTTTCGTATATTTACCAGTACCTTGCCTTTCAACTTATTTCATTGCAGCAGGTGGAATTACATATGGCTTTATCAATGCTCTTATTCCAGCATTTTTAATATTTTCGTTAGTATATTTTACTAAACTGTTGAGGTTTTTAAGAAGGTGCTTAAAAGCTGATCCGGGTTACTAAACCTCTAATAGATTTTTTATATATTTTCCTATGGCCATAGATGAAGTCAGTCCAGGGCTTTCTATCCCTTGAAGGTTTACAAACCCCTTTAGTCCATGATCAGCAAAAGATTTTATAGAAAAATCATTAGATTTTAAGTTATCAGAATATAATTTTGGTCTTATGCCTGTATAGTCAGGTGTAAGTCTTTGCTCTTCAAACTCAGGCCAGTATTCTTTTATGGCGTTAACAAACTTTTCTTTTAGTGATTCATCAAATGAGTAATCAATTTCTTTACACCATTCAAAATCAGGCCCAAACCTTAACTGACCCCCCATATCCATTCCAACATGAATACCCAGGCCGCTAGGTCCAGGCAATGGATAAATTAAACAGCCAAAGGGATTGCGACCAGAATATTTAAAGTAATGACCTTTTCCAAAAACAATCTTGTGAATATGGTCATGATCTAAATTTTTAATCAGTTTAGAAGTCTTTTCAGAATGGAGGCCTGAGGAGTTAATTAAGTACCTAGATTTTATCTCTATTTCTTCATTAGATTTTATATTTATTGAAAAACCATTTTTTATCTTTTTTGCAGATAGAAATTTTGATTTTGTTGAGATATATCCTCCATGGCATTGGATATCACCCTCAAGTGCTGTTATGTAATCAGGCACATCGATAATTCCTGTGTCAGGAGAGTAAATGGCAGAAATGCAATCTATGTTCGGTTCAATTTCTTTTGCTTCTATGGAGGATAAAATTTTGACATTAACTCCGTTGACCAAACCCTGCTTATATATATTTTCTAGTTTACTTTCTTCTGCTTTGCTAGTTGCAACTATTAACTTGCCGACTTTTTTATGATTTATTTTTTTATTTTTTAAGTAATCATATAAATATCGATTTCCATCAACACATAATTTAGCTTTCAAGGTATTTGTGGAATAATACATTCCAGCATGAATTACCCCAGAATTTCTACTTGATATTTCCTCCCCAGATCTATGCTCTTTTTCTAATACTAAAACACTTAAGCCTGAGATTGATAGCTCTCTTGCAATAGCAAGACCAACAACACCAGAGCCAATAATAGTTACATCATAATCCATAAAATATTATATGCTTTCCAACAAAGTTTGTTAATTTAATAAACCAATTTTTAGTAAAAAATAGTAAAATAAAATTCAGATTAAATTACAAATTATAATTTTGGAAAACATAAGCATCATAGTTCCTTGTCGCAATGAGATAAATTATATAAAAAACTTTTTAGATTCAATAAAAGATCAGGATTTCTCTGATGATCTTGTTGAAGTCATTATAGTAGATGGTATGAGTGATGATGGAACTTATGAGTACTTAATGACATCGAGTTTTATAAACTTAGTAGTTCTTCAAAATCCAGCTAAGTATGTATCAAATGCAATGAATCTTGGTATTAGAGTTGCGAAAGGCCAGTTTATCGTCAGAATGGATGTGCATTCAATTTTCCCAAAAAATTATCTTTCTACTTTAATCAATCATTCGTTAAAGCATCCACAGATTGGAAATGTCGGTGTGCCATGTAAAACTCTTCCTTCAAGTAAAAGTCCTCAATCTCGAGCGATAGCATTAGCCTTATCAAGCCCGCTGGGTGTTGGAAATAGTGATTTTAGAATAAGAGCTCCTAAGGATTTTAAATTAGTCGATACTGTACCATTTGGTTGCTGGAGAAGAGATATTTTTAATAAAGTTGGTTTTTTTGATGAGGAGTTAATTCGCAATCAAGACGATGAGTTTAATCAAAGAATACTTAGCTTTGGTCTGGATATTCATTTAATATCAAGCCCTGAGGTTATATATTATGGTAGGCAGGATTTTAAGTCCCACGCAAAGATGTTTTATCAGTATGGTCTATTCAAGCCACTAGTGAATAAAAAAATAAGTAAAATAACCACGCTCAGGCAGTTGGCTCCTATGGGATTAATTTTATACTTCTTTTTAATGCTTATTACGACTGCAATCTATCCTCAAATTTCTATATTGATGCTATCTTTCTTTCTCTTCGGGTATATATTTTCGTCAATCGTTTACTTTTATTCAATCAATCAAAAAATTAACTTAATTTTATACTTTATTTTAGCAATTCTAATTGCTCATATTTCATATGGAATTGGCTACTGGAAAGGTTTATTATTTGGCGTAGGTTCTAAGGAAATATCAGTCTCTAGATAACTCAATTTAATAGTTTAATGGTAAAATTAAAATATGTGGAAAATTCAACTCTTCGAACTTAATTATAATGAACTAGAAAAAAAAGCTGTCTCAGATGTTCTTGATTCAGGATGGATAACTATGGGGCAGAATATTATTGATTTTGAAAAAAGTTTTGGTTCAATGATTGGCGAAGGGATAATGTGTAGTGCTGTTTCCAGTGGAACTGCGGCCATGCATCTAGCATTTTTATCATTAGATATTAAGAATGGTGATGAGGTGATTATCCCTGCTCTAACTTTTGTTTCAGATGCAAATTGTGTAAAACTAATGAACGCAACTCCAGTTTTAGCAGATTGTGGCTCTGATGATAATTGGAATGTAACCGCAGAATCTTTAAGCAAGGTTATTACAAATAAGACTAAGGCTATTGTTGTTGTCCACTATGCGGGTTATCCATGTGATATGGATCCAATAGTTTCATTGTGTAAAGAGAAGGGTATTTATTTAATTGAGGACTGCGCTCATGCTCCAGGCGCTTCTATAGATGGAAAAAAAGTTGGTTCATTTGGAGATATAGGTTGCTTTTCTTTCTTTACAAATAAAAATCTTTCTGTCGGAGAGGGGGGTATGACCACAACTAAAAATCATGCTCTTGGAAAAAGATTAGCCTCGCTGAGGTCCCATGGTATGACTTCTTTGACACTTGACAGGCATAAGGGTAGATCCATAACTTATGATGTTCAAGAGCCTGGAATAAACTATCGAATGGATGAAATGAGGGCTGCTCTTGGATTAGTTCAGCTTGGAAAGCTTAAAAATTCAAATGAGATGAGAGAGCAGCTAACTGCAAGATATAAATTTAACTTAAGAAATACTAATATAAAAATTCCTTTTGAAGGAATGCCTCAAGGTCATATGTCAGTTTTTCATATCCTTCCTGTTTTCCTTCCTGCTCATGTTGATAGAATAAGTGTTATCGAATATCTAAAAGAAAGAGGTATTCAATCAAGCATCCATTATCCAGCTTTTTGGAATTTCTCGGCATATAAGGATGTATTTAATCAGGAGGATACTCCAGTTGCATCAAGAGTTATTCCAAGAGAACTGACATTACCGCTTTACCCCAACATGACTTTTATTGAAGTTGATGAAGTTTGTGTATCTTTAATAGAAGCATGTGAATGAGCTTGGAGCAACAAACATTAAAATTAATTGGAAGAAATTCTGGTCTTTTTGAATCAGATATTTCTAGTTTAGAATTAAAGATGCTGGCTGAAGTTCAAAACTCAAATTTTCTTGTTATTGGAGGTGCCGGCTCAATAGGACAAGCTGTTACGAAAGAAATATTTAAAAGAAATCCTAAAAAATTGCATGTAGTTGATATTAGTGAAAATAATATGGTTGAACTTGTTAGGGATATACGAAGTAACTTGGGCTATATTGATGGCAATTTTCAAACTTTTTCAATAGATTGTGGGGATATCGAATTCGAATCCCTTATAAAAAAAGAAGGGCCTTATGATTATGTTCTTAATCTATCGGCTTTAAAGCATGTCAGGAGTGAAAAAGATCCATATACGTTGATGAGAATGATCGAAGTAAATATTTTTAATACAATTAAAACCATACAGTTAGCTAGGGATAATGGAGCAAAGAAATATTTTTGCGTTTCAACTGATAAAGCTGCCAACCCAGTTAATATGATGGGTGCAAGTAAAAGAATCATGGAAAAGTATTTAATGAGAGAGAGTGAGTCTATATCAATTTCAACAGCGCGCTTTGCAAATGTTGCTTTTTCAGATGGCTCCCTTTTACATGGATTTAATCAGCGCATCTTAAAAAGACAACCAATTGCGGCCCCAAATGATGTTCGAAGGTATTTTGTAACACCTCGAGAATCAGGTGAGTTATGCCTCATGTCTTGTCTTTTTGGGGAAAATAGAGATATTTTTTTCCCAAAGCTAAGCGATAAACTCCATTTAATAACATTTTCGGAAATTGCAAAAAAATATTTAAATAATATCGGCTATGAGGCATTTTCATGTAACTCAGAGGATGAGGCTCGTGCTAATGTCGAAGCTTTTGTAAAAAAAGGTCAGTGGCCATGTTTCTTCTTTAAGAGCGATACAACTGGAGAGAAGGACTTTGAAGAGTTTTTTACAGAGGAAGAAAATATAGAACTAGAATCTTTCAAGGATATTGGAGTTATCAAAAACAAACTTTATTACGATCAGGTTAAATTAGAAGACTTTACTCAATCAATCAATGATCTTAAAATAGAAAAAAATTGGGAGAAATCTGACATTGTTAAAGCTTTTTTTAACATCCTTCCGGACTTTGATCACAAAGAGACCGGCAAGTATTTAGATCAAAAAATGTAATATGATTAGAATTTTTGATCTTGTATTCTCTTGTCTTGCCATTCTGGTCTTATCTCCATTATTTATCATTATAATAATTTTTTTAAAATTTACTGGAGAGGGAGAGGTATTTTTTCTTCAAGATAGGGTTGGTAAGGATAAAAAATACTTCAAATTATATAAATTTGTAACAATGCTTAAAAATAGTCAGAACATTGGGACAGGAACCGTCACTATAAAAAATGATCCTAGAATACTTCCTTTTGGAAGTTTTCTTAGAAATTCTAAGATTAATGAGTTACCTCAATTGATAAATATTTTTATAGGAAATATGAGTCTAATTGGACCAAGGCCACAGGCTGAAAGGTGCTTCAACGCCTTCCCAATAGACTTACAAAGCGTTATTGTAAAAATGAAACCTGGACTTTCAGGCATTGGTCCAATAGTTTTTAGGGCAGAGGAGGACATTCTTGACGGGCATGACAATGTACATTTCTATGATGAAGTTATATCTCCATATAAAGCTTTGGTAGAGGCCTGGTATTTAGACAAGCAGAATATATTTACATATTTCCTACTTATTTTCATTACACTTCAGGTAGTTTTAATGCCTTCATCGTCATTAGTTTGGAAAATTTTTAAAGATCTACCAGTCCCCCCTGATGAACTAAAAGTACATTTAAACTTTATCTCTTATAGATAAATGAAAATTATTATTTTTAATATTTTGATCAAGCTTTCTCTTAATATGAATATATTTTACATAAATACGAGAGCAGCTAATGATTGACCTGATAAACTTAAATAATACTCAACCCTATAATATATTTAATGATTTCTATGAAAAAGCATTAATTAAAAATCAAAGATCGATAGAGGCAGTCTTTATTAGTACCTTTAATACCCTTAACAATGAAGTTGATTCAAGAGCTGTAAATTTAAAATATATTATGGATGATGAGTGGGTATTCTTTTCAAATTATGAATCTAAAAAAGCTGAAGATTTTAACAACCATAGTCAAATTTCAGCTATTTTTTATTGGAGTTCTATAAATGTTCAAATTAGAATAAAGGCTAAAGTCAGAAAATCTAGTAGAGAAGTATCTCTCAATCATTACGCTAATAGATCTCCTGAAAAGAATGCATTGGCAGTAAGCTCAAATCAATCAATGAAGATAGATTCTTATGAAGGGGTGATTGATAACTATAATAAAGTATTACAAAATAGCCATCTTTTTTCTAAATTACCAGATAATTGGGGGGGCTATTCATTTACCCCTTATTACTTTGAATTTTGGCAAGGCCATGAGTCTAGATTAAATAAAAGGGACGAATATAAGTTGAGTGATGGTGCATGGCAGCATTCCTTTCTTCAGCCCTAATAAAATATTTGCGAAATAAGCTAATTAGTATAGAATCATCAAGAAATTATGATAAATATCAGAATAACCCACGTTACAAATAATCTTCTGTTAAATTCATAATATGCTCATAAATCTT
>Ga0209816_1001018_pt1 | contig 21208 bp, 40 predicted proteins | sample CoawatmetaG01DNA_FD_187509 | JGI IMG/M metagenome (GOLD analysis project Ga0209816, IMG submission 187509) | Marine microbial communities from the West Antarctic Peninsula - Coastal water metaG017-DNA (SPAdes) (version 2) | ecosystem: Environmental > Aquatic > Marine > Coastal ...
AGTTGATGCCCAACAAAAAACACAAGACGATTCTATAGTAGAAAACAATGATGATATTGCAAGACAACAAATTGAGATAAGCAACCAACAAACAAGTATAGATAAGAACACAAGTGACATTGATACAGACAGTTCAAGAATTACAACAAACGCAACTAACATTACAACAAACACATCTAACATAGCTAAGAATACTGCTGATATACTTACTAACGATGGAAATATTGCATCAAATACAACTAAAACAGAAAATAACGATCTTGCTATTGGTGCAGTATCAGAAGAGGTAGCAACAAACACAAGTAATATATCTACTAACTCAAGCAACATATCTAGCAACACAACCGCTATTGGTACGCTATCAGGACAAGTAGGACAAAACACAGAAAATATAGCAGAGCTACAAGATAGCATATTCTTTAGCTCAGCATACTCTGCTGATTATCCATCAGCTCCAAACAGAGATCCTGAAGATGGTAATATGTACTTGCAGAACTTAGCTTTATTTACATACAGTTATGCAGAAGCAACACAAATATTTGCATCTAAGACAGACGAAGCGGGAAATATTCGACAATTCACTGCAATTAAAGCTGGTGATTCTATTGTACTAAATGAGGTAGAGTCTCCAAACTATGGTAGATATGAGCTTGTTAGCGTTGAAGATGTATCAGATAGTTATGTTGTAATGAATGTTATACCACAACTAGGACAAGGCACAGTAATTACAGGGGCTAAAGTAGCTTTCCAAGCATTTCCTAAACCTGGCAGTGATAGCATATGGACAGAGTCAGGTAATGATGTTTACGTTACTAATAATAGTAATGGGTTATATATCAACACAGCTGGTACTAACTCAGTTAATTTGATTGGATATAATGGTACAAAGTTTGATGACATATGGCTAAGAGGTGGGAATACTCCTGACACAGGTCTTGGGGTTATGGCTGATGGTAGCATAATTGCTTCACAAGACATGACAGTCAATGGTGTTAATGTTGGTAAAGGTAGTGGAACAGGCGAGAACACATCACTTGGTAAGTTGTCTTTAAGTTCAAATAGCACAGGTAATTACAATGTTGGAGTGGGTTACGTAGCATTGGGAGCTAACGAAACAGGAGCAGGTAACACGGGACTTGGTTTTCAAGCCTTATCTACTAATGTTGGAGGAAATGACAACACGGGTGTAGGGGTTAATTCTGGCTCAACATTAACATCTGGTTCTAACAATACACTGATTGGAAATAACGCTCAACCTTCAGCAAGTGGTGTAAGTAACGAAGTTACTATCGGTAATGATGCTGTAACAGTTACTAGGTTGAAAGGTAATGTAATAGTTGGAGGTGGACTAGGTGTTGGTGTAAATCCTGGAGACTATAGTTTATATGATTCAGTCTTTAAAGTGCCAAATGGGTCTGGTATTGGTATCACAAAAGACAACCTTACTGATAATGCTTACCTTTACTTTGGTAGTGGTACAGCTAGTGCTGACGCACAACAATCAGCTATTGCAAGTATTGGCAGTAATTTAGTTATTAAAGGTGGTGGTAATGAAGCTATTACTATAGGTAATGGTGGAAATACCACTATTAATAAAGCCTTAACATTTTCTAGTATAGGCTCATCTTCAGCTCCAGGTAACCTTGTGATTGATGGCAATGGAACAGTTCTTAAGTCTACTACAACAGCTTATTCAAAACAAGAAGTAGAAGGATTGGTAAATGCAAAAGATGAAATCATTAATAAATTAACAGAAAGATTAGATGCATTAGAAAAGAGAGTTAAGTAATGTTTGGATTTACAACCTTTGCTGGTGCACCTTTTGCTTCAGTTGGTAAAGGAGCAGTGCTGACCAGTGATGTATTTATACTAGGCGAAGCTATCTATAACGTTAATGCTAATGTAATATGGAAAGGTGATGTATTTATACTAGGCGAAGCAGCCGTAACTGTAATGGGAACTATAAATGGGTCAGGATGGGTAAGACAGAATCCAGACACACCAGAGTGGGATGTAGCTAAGTCAAAAGATTGGAATAGAACTTTATAACTAAAAAGGAATAATTATGAATGTATTAATAGTGGTCGCTTTATTGGGAGCAGTAGGCTTAGGATTTGAGAATGATTGGAAGGTAGTAAAAGGATATAAGACACTGCAAGAGTGTCAAGAAGCTCATCCTCATACCCCCAATACCATGACATCTTGGTCATATAATGAATGTAATTTTTTAGCATACAAACTTCAAAATAAATAAGGTAAAACAATGTCAAAAGAAAAGATAAGTCAGTGGGACACTAACCCAGCTTCAAATACCGATGTAGGTGGAATATCCATTGCAGAAAATTGCCCTCCAGGTAATATTAACAATGCAATTAGAGAGGTGATGGCACAAGTTAAGAACTTTCAAGATGGCTCATCTGGTGATAGTTTAACCCTTAATGGTACATTACAAGGCAATACCAATGCTAACTTTCCTGGAAGCTCAACAGCTAAAACTATGCCAGCTGGCGATAATGGAACTAAAATTGCAACAACTGCCTATGTTGATAGAGAGACTGGCTCGTTAGGAACAATAGCTAAACAAGATGCTAATGCAGTTGCTATCATTGGTGGCACTATTGGTGGTGCAACAAAAACTGGTCAAGATAACAGTATCTTTATGCAAGAAATTGGTACAAATGCTACTGGTAAAAAGACAGTGTCTAGCTTATCACCTAGTGGTGGTGTTAATGGTGACGTGTGGTACAAAGTATAAATGGCTGGAATATATGTAAAAGACAATGGAACTTGGAAGCTTCCTAAGTCTGTCTGGGTAAACTCAGGTGGCTGGAAGGTGTGCCAAAATGTCTATGTAAATAGAAATGGTGCTTGGAAAGAGATGATTAAGTCTGTTACGTTATCATCTAGTCAAAGCAATTTTAATCTACATAGCTATGTAGGTAGCCCAACATCACCTTTATCATTGATATTTAATATAGAGTCTAACGTTGAGATATCATCTTATGATGTGTTGCCACCATATTATAATGGTGTAGCAAGATTTAACATAGCACCTAGAACAAACGCATTTACTGTAGGCAACTTTCCAGCTGGCTCAACTGTAATTATAAACAATAATGGTTATATTTCAGGTGGTGGTGGATTTGGTGGCTCAGGTTCAAATAAAATATCTAACAGCTATAATTATCCAAATCTACCTGGTGCTAAAGGTGGTGATGGTAGCTATGGAATCACTAAAGGTAGTAATAATAGCTTTGATTGCACAGTAGTAAACACAGGCACTATTGCTGGAGGTGGAGGTGGCGGTGGTGGTTCAGGTGGTTCAACTTCGTACGACGGAGCTTTTAACTTGGTTGGAAATGGTTACTGGGATGGTGGTGATGGTGCTGGTATTACAGCTCCTTCAGCGACAGTAGGGCAATCTATTGCTCCAACAACTGGGGCAGGTCTTCAAGGTGGAAATGGTAGAGGTGGAGATTGTGGTCAAAATGGACAACCAGGATACTCTTTAGGCAACACTGGAAGCCCCACATACTCTGGTGGAGCTGGTGGATTAGGTAAATTTGCTGTTAACGCAAACGGAATAGAGGTAGCAGTTTCTGGAACAATTTTAGGTGGGGTAGGTTAATGACAGTTAAAAGAATAGCAATGGGTGAATGGGCGCCAGATCTTCCTAGCTCAACAGGCACAGAAAATAACAACTTAGCTGATGCTAAAAATGTGTTCCCTAACAACGTTGGCTATAGTCCTTTTCCTTCAGCTGAAATAGTTTCCCCAGCAGCAGATGAAGATTTAACATCTGTCTATGCCGGTAAAGAAGGTGACTTAGTACAAATATTTACAGGTGGTGAACAAAAGTTATATATTGTTTATAGTGATAACTCACCATTGACTAGAAGAGCTTTAAGCTTTGATGGTCCTGTTGTTATTACAGACGCTGGCAGAACATCATCAGCATATGCGCCTTCTGAAGAGCCGTGGCACTTTGAGCAATTTGGACGCAAGGCATTGGCTTGCAAAAATAACAATGTATTACAACAATGGACAATAGGTATCTCTGTAAACTTTACAGATATACCAACTGCACCAACAGCTAAATGCATGACTATTGTAGGTGATCAAGTGGTAGCTGGTAATATTGGTGCTGGTGATGACCCTAATCTTGTTATGTGGAGTGATTTAAACAATGAAGAGAACTGGGTGCCAGGACCAGCATCACAAGCTGACTCTCAGTTTATTGCTGATGGTGGTGCAATTCAAAATATAACTGGTGGTGAAATTGGAATAATCTTCATGGACGAAGCGATTTATCGTATGTCCTACGTAGGTAGCCCTCTTTTCTTCCAGTTTGAGAAAATATCTACCATAGGTTGTTTTGAAGGTGCATCCGTTATTGAAGATAATGGCACATCTTATTACTTAGCTAAAGACGGTTTTTACATGACCGATGGAAATGCTGTAACTCCTATTGGGACAAACAAGTGTGATGAGTGGTTCTTTGCTAACGCTAAAGTTAAAGATTTAATAACGATGTCAGTTACAGTTAACCCTATTCATAAGTTAATTGTATGGAACTTTGAAGATAACTTTGGTAAAAGACAAAACTTAATTTACCACACAGAATCAGGTAGATGGTCAAGGTGTGAGACAGACGCAACAAGCGTTGGTGCTTTAGCTACATTAGGCACAACATTAGAAAAATTAAGTGTTTTATATCCTAATTTAGACAAGGACGTACCAGCACCGCTAGATGATCGTGTCTATATTGGGGGTAGGTATATATTTGCCGGAACTACAGGTAAGCATTTAGTTTCATTTACAGGCCCATGTATTAACCCTAGGTTGGAAACATTAGACATTGAAGATGGTTACCAATCTGTTGTTACTATGGCAAGACCAATTATTGATAATGGTTCTGCAAACATCTCTGTAGCATCAAGACAGGCATTAGATGACACAATAGAATTTGGTGTAGTTGCTGAGCCTTATGAGAATAGAAACAATTTAAGGTCTGGTGGTAGATACCATAGAGTTAGAGTTGAGCCTGTAGGTAACTGGACAACAGCAGTAGCAACTGACTTAACAATTACACCAAGTGGGCAACGATAAATGTATAAAAAACTACAAAACAAAGCTACACCAAGGGAAGTTGCTGAGGTTGTTAATGGTGTTTTAAATGGTAAACTTAACTCAACAGGTACAATAGCATTAAACAATGGTGACACTAAAATAACAGATGAGCGTATTGGTTATGACAGTGTAATATTGTTTAGCCCAAGAATAGCAGAGCCTTCTGGTAGTCCTTTCGTAAAAATTAAAGCCAAGGGTGAAGCAATTATTGCATTTAACGGTGTTGCTGGAACTAACTATGATTATGTAATTTTAGGTTAACAATAATAAGGAGCAAGGAGTATGTTAAAATTATTTGCAGTACCGACACATTTAATTCAAAACTGGTGGGATATAGCAGAGCCACAGATTTCTAAAGCTTTTGAAAAGGGTGACGACGAAGTAAGGCCTGATGAATTAAGAATGCAAGTAGCACAAGGTCAACAACAGCTATTAATGGGTATGAACCCTAAAACAAACGAATGCCACTGTGCATGGACTGTACAAAGTATAATGTATTGTAGAGAAAAGGTTGCTTATATAACTTATATTGGGGGCAGAGATACAAGGCATGTATGGCCACAATTTATAGAGTGGTGTAAGTTAACAGGACACACAAAAGTACAAGGAAGTTGCAGAGACGAATCAATAATGAAACTATGGGACAAGCTATATAATATGAAAAAGAAATACACAACAGTAGAGTATTCAATCAACCAAAAGGAACAAGTATGATATTGCAATTTAAAGTGTGGCTACTTAAAAAGCTATTAAATGATGTAGCTAAAAAAGGCATTGAGGGTGATACCAAACTTGCTCACATAAACAAATTTGAAGATAGACTACTCAAGCAAATGGGCGGTGAGGGAAGCATAAACCCCAACACTGGACTAACACAGTATAAAGGCGGTGGAGGTGGGGGCGGAAGTCAACAAACTTCTAACGAGATTGATCCTATGCTAAAACCTTATATTTCCTATGGTTTAGATGAAGCTAAAAATTTATACACTGGTGGCGCACCTGAGTATTACGGCGGACAAACCTACCTTGGACCCAACGGCAACCAAACTAGTGCAATGAATCAAATGCAAGCAAACGCTAACGTCAATAGTGGTATGCTCCAGAATTCAACTGATTTAAACAACCAAACAATACAGGGTGACTTCTTACAGAATAACCCAAACTTTGACCGTGTAATGCAAACCGCTGGAGATGCTGCTACAAAACAGTATAACAATGCAATGCAAGGTACTAACTCAATGGCTTCACAATCAGGACGCTATGGCAGTGATGCACATATGAGAATGGCAAGTGATAACTCAAGTAACTTAGCTAACTCCCTTGCAAATACTGCTGGACAGCTATCCTATGATAATTACGCAAATGAGCGTGGCAACCAAATTAATGCTATGAACAATGCTGCGCAAATTTCTCAAAATCAAAACGTTGGAGCTAACAACCTTATGCAAGCCGGAGGATACCAAGCAAACTTTGATCAGGCAGCACTTGATGCAGATATATCTCGACACGACTATGGGCAAAATGCACAACAAATGCACTTAAACAACTATCTAACCGCTTCTTACGGGGCTCCAGGTGGTTCTAATTCGACAACAACTTCATCATCAAGCGGAGGTGGTAAATAATGGCTTCAGGAATGTTAATGGGCGCTGGAATCGGCGCAGCAACAAGTTTAGCAACGGGAAATGACCCACTTCAGGGCGCTGCACTAGGTGGTGCTAGCGGTGGCTTGGGGGGAACAGCAATGAGTTCAGCACCAACTTTTACAGGGGCAACATCAATGATGCAAGCACCAACAATTATGAACGCTGGGGCTGGTGGTGCGATGGGTGGTCTAGGTGGTGGTATAGGTGATATGGCATCAAATGCAATGGGTGGCTTCACAGATATGACTGGTATGACAGGTCAAGACTTAGGCGCTATGGCTTTTAACAAAGGTGTAAATGCTTTAGCTCAACCACAACAACAACAACAACCGCAGTTAAATGTACCACAAGCAAGCATATCAAGACCTCAATTCCAACCAGGAATGCAAGGTGGTGGTATGCTATCTTCCAATCCTATGCAAAGAAAAAGACAAGGACTCTTATAATATGAAATTCTTAAATGATATTGCTGGCTCTGGACTAAATGTCTTTGGTGCTGGTGGTAATGGAACAACAAAACAACTTGAAGAGTTAGGATTACTTGCTCCTGGTGCAAAAGAAAAGGCGCAAAGTCAATCATTAATGAGGGGTTTATTAGGCTCAGTAGTAGCTTATGCAGCTCAACCTAAGAATCAAGGATATGGTTCTGGACTACCTTATATAGCTAAAGGACTTCAACAAGGAATGATAGAAGCACAAAAGCCATTTGATAATCTTAACGTAACAGCTACGCAAAACCAAAAGATTAAAGCATACAAAGACGAACAAACAGATAAAGATAACTATGCTGAATTTGGTAAAGGCTTAGGTGCGCAAGCACATAATGACACTATGCAATTTAGAGTCCCAGGTAATAAATTAAACCCTAATATGTATGATTCAGAAGGCAATCAAGCTGGACCTAGTATGTTAGATAGTAATTACAGACCTGAAGATACAATGGAAGAGCAAGGTTTCTTTAATAAGCAAAAGTATCTTAACGAAAAACTAGCTGATGGCACAATTAACATAGATCAATATAATGCTAACTTACCAGGTGACGATGAATATGTTGCAGTAGGAAGTCGTTTATACAACAAAACTAAAAAAGAGTATGTTGATGCCGGTGAAGGTGGTCAAATTGATTGGGCTAACATGAGTCCAGCTGCAAAAGAAATTGATAAACAATTTGGAACAATTATCTCTGAGTTTAGTATTAATGCTGGAGATCAAGAAAAACAAATACAAGAGCTTACTATGGCTACAGATATGTTATTAAATGCTCCAGAGGGTGAAATTACAGGAAAACTTGCTGGTGCAGCCCTTGATTCTGGTCTTTATAAATCAGGAATGTATACAGAAGCCAAAGCCGTTCAAGATAAGGTATTAGGTGTTGTACAAAGAAGCTTAAGAGAAACTTTGGGTGCGCAGTTTACAGAAATTGAAGGTAAAATGTTGATGGAAAGAGCATATAACCCTTACTTAACACAAAAAGAAAATGCTGGACGTGTAAAAAGGTTATTAACATCTGTTCAAAAAGCCTATCAAGCTAAAAAACAAATGGTTGAATACTACAACAAGAATAAAACATTATACGGATATGAAGGCCAATCTTTAGCTTCTATTGAAAATGACGTAAGAACCTCATTAGATGATACAGTATCTACAAGTGGGGCGACAATTAACCCTGATGAATATGAATTAATAGAGGATTAACATTGAAAGAATATAAACTCAAAACGCCTGATGGTCGAATTGTTAAGATAAAAGGACCAGAGGGTGCAACTAAAGAGCAAATTATACAGATATACACTCAAATCTCTGATAGACCTGAAATCAACAAGTTTGCAGAAAGTGCAAGAAAGATTGCGTCTGGTGCAACTTTTCAGTTTGCTGATGAGGGTGAAGCTTATCTAAGGTCTCGTAGTGGTAATGAAAGACTTACTACTACAGATGAATACAAGGCAGCTTATGAAGAATATAAGTCTCTTCCAACTTACGCAAAAAGAAATGAGCAACAAAAAGCAAGAGCTTATGAGTTGACTAAGATATTAAAAGCACAAAAAGAAAGAAAAACATCTGAAGTTGACGCAAAAGAAAACACTGAGTATAGGCAGATTAGAGATCAGCTTAGAGGTCAGTCAAAGGAATTTGAACGTCAAAATCCAAAAACTGCTCTAGCATTAGAAATAGCCGGTGGTATTGCTACTCCAGCACTTGGTATGGGTGCTTTAAAAGGTGCATCTACACTAGCTAAAGTAGGCACAGGAGCCTTACAAGGTGGTCTATTTGGTGGTTTATATGGCGCTGGTGCTGCTGAAGAGAAAGAAGATATGTTTGGTGATGCTGCAAAGAACGCTGCAATCGGTGGAGTAATGGGTGGACTATTCTCTGGAATAGGGTCTGCTCTTGCACCTAAGATACAGAAAGGTGCATCTCAACTAACGAAAAAAGGTATACCAATAACTCCTGGTCAAGCCTTTGGTGGCTCATTAGACAATGTAGAACAAAGAGCTGGTTCATTTATGCCTGGTATAAATAGCTCAAGAACTAAAGCTATTAAGAAATGGAACTCTACCCTTATTGACGATGTTCTTAAACCTTTAGGATATAAATCTGGTAGCGTGGTTGATGATGAAATTACTGAGTTAGTATTAAAAGGCCAAGAGCTATTGTCCAAGTCTTATGATGATGTTTTACCTATGATATCTGTAAAGTCTGATGACGTATTGGAATCTAACCTTAAAAAGATATTTAACAAGCAAATGCTAGTAGGTGACGTAAAAAGAAAAGCTGCTAATGAGATGAAAAAGATTAAAGGGTATTTTAAAGGCAGTAAAATATCTGGACAATCTATTAAGAAGGTGCAAGAGCATTTAGGCGACAGAATACAGGCATACGCGGGCGTAACGAATGCAGATGATAAGGCTGTTGGTGAAATGCTAAAAGATACTTTAGATGCCTTTATGGACACAGTTGAGAGACAAAATCCTAAGTACGCCGGTAAACTAAAAGAGATTAACAGAGCTTATGCTAAGTTTGTAAGGGTAGAAGGTGCGTCTGCTAAACTTAATGGAGCTAAACAATTTACTCCAAAGCAGTTTGGACAAGCAGTAAGACAAGCAGACAGATCTACTAGAAAGAGAGCCGTTTCAGCTGGTAAGGCATTAATGCAAAGTGCTGGCGAAGACGCTGGAATACTTGGTGCTAAAATACCAGACTCAGGAACTGCTGGTAACTTAATCACTAACAATATATTAATGGGTTCAATTGGTGGTGCTGGTTTAGGACTTGTGTCTCCATGGATGATTGCAATACCTGGATTCTCTAGGATGTTATATTCTGAAACGGGTATGAAATTGTTTAACAAGTGGATTAACTCTGGTCAATCAAGACAAGCGTTAAGAGAAATGGCTAAGAAATACTCTGGAACTGCAGCTTCTGGTCTTTTAACACTTCAAGACTAATGGAGCCAATTACATTAATATTCTTATCAGGCCTAGTCTCTGGAATTGTGGTGGGAGATGCTCTCGATCCAATAGGCTTATCTGATGGCGACAATCACAATGTTGTTAAAGAATGCACAACTAAAACTACTAGATCTAAGGTATATGATAAGGAATTAAAGGAATATATCTCTAACGAATATGTAGAAGAAATATGTGTAGGGCGATATGTACCCCCTGATAGACCTATCCTTAACGCAGTAAAGAACAAAATAGCCCATTAATAGTGGGCTTTTTTTGGTTTAAAACACTTGACATATGTTTTATATGTGCTATAGTGTGTATATTAGATGGAAATATTAATTGAACCTAATTAATAAATAAAGTCTAAAAAGAGTTGACAAGTAACAAGAAGTATGTAATAATGGTTTTGTTAGATAGGAAAAGGAGTGGCATAGGGGCAAAGCCCCAAAACCCAGTCTCTAACAAAAAGTAAGAAAAGGCTTGACAGAAGTAAAAAAACCTGATACAATGGGTTTGTAGGATAAAGAAACAAGCAGTAGAAAGAAAAGTAATAAAAAGCTTGACAATGTAGCAAAGTATGATATAATGTTTACATTGAGTAGGAAGAGCAAAGTGCAATCGGCTCTATAAAATACCCGGTCAAAACGGGAAACTTCTGAAAGGAAGATTGGGACCAGAACCTAGGCGCAGAACATCGCAGCTACACAAGATCGAAACCACATAGTTTCAACGTGGTCAGTGTCTTTTTGGCACTCTGATGAGATCATCAGCAATACAATTATCAGGAGATAATTATGAAAGTAAAAGTAAATGGAACTAAATTCAAAGTATCTATTATAGGTACAATGTCTAATGAGATGAATGACGCTTTTGCTACTGAGTTACGAGTATTCTATGCTAAATTTGGAAAATTTGTAAAATCAGTAGAAATCGATGCTTCAGGAAAATCGCACTATGTAATGACAGTTGTTGCTACAAATGGCACTTCAGAGAGAGTTACTTTCTCTACAACAAATGGTGGCACTGTAGGTGTGTATATCAAATATGCTAACGCTTTTATGAAAACTGTAATGGCTTAGTAGTAAAGATCGAAACCCTCTTTGGAGGGTCTGCAATTTAATATTGCACTGAAGAGATCAGAAATTTTAAGGAGTATTATTATGAACTACAAAAAAGCAGTTGCAAGAAGAAACAGAGTAAAAGGTCCTTGGGCTTTTGCTAAAGGTAACTCTAATGCTAAATATGTAAGAACAGTAAGAGAGTTAAAAAACAACGCTAACGCATCAGAATTACTAAAATTAGCGTAATTATGGTCAAACCTAACCCTTGTCGTAGCAAGGGATTTTGGCATAAAACCTTTAAGTATGAAGGGGAAATAAATTAATTAAAAGGAGTATTAAAATGGTAACTATTTATTTATCAGATGAAGGAAGGGTTGTAAATTATGATGGTGATGAAGTAACAAATATTTCAGCAGACTCAATCTATTGGATGGATGATTTAAAGGCCAATGGATCATTAGAAGTTGAATCATGTGACGAGGTGTAATATGGCAATTGTAAATGTATTAAAGAAGTGTTCTGTTTGTAAGAAGGCTAAGGCCATTTTTATGAATAATGGCTTTGGTTATTGTGGTAGGTCAAGCATGTTAGGAACTATGAATATGCTTGGCTACTGCAAGGCTAAGAAGGTAGAATCGCCAGAATTGAAGAAGTATGTATCAAGGATGGCTAAGTTAGGAATGGACTATTAGTGTGATTTTTGGGTGATTTATAAGTCATTGATTTTAAAGACTTTTATTTTGCCCAAAATGACCTCTAAAGCGATTTAAGCGCCTGTGTTGATTTGAATGTATGGTTGTATAAAAAACATTATTTATTTCACCACGAGCCTTAAAATGCGTTATACTGAATACGGGGGTGCTATGGTTTCGACAGTATGTAAAATTCATTTAGCATATTGGACGCGAGTTCAATTCTCGCCACCTCCACCAATTTAATTAGGAGAAAGTTATGAGAAAAACGCCAGTAAATAAATACTCTAAAGTAGAATATAGAGTAATGGGTTGGAGATTCGATGGTAACGGAGATAAAGTAATAAAAAAAACAAGCTCTTTATCTACAGCAGATGATTGGGCAAACTCAAATTCAGAATACTGGATTGAAAAGTATAAAGATGGCGAGTATGTAGATGATGTTGCTTGTGATAACAATTACGAGTATGATGAATATGAAGATGTTGGCTATAGTGCTGATGTTGGAACTTATTAAGGCTTATTTTAGGCAAATATGGGGAAACCAAAGTCGTTGATATGACTGCGGTTTCATTAAAAAACCTTTAAGTATGAAGGGGAAATAAAAAGGAGAAAGTTATGGGAATTAAGGCAAAGAATAGGTTTTCAAGTTTGATTTACAAGTGTAAGAATTTATCTTATGCTTCAGTAAGGAACAAGTCGCCTGAAACTAGGTTAAGGTTAATTATGGACAACATTGAGAAGATCAACGCTATTGATTTAACCTTAGGTTATAGGGTAGACAAGAATAAGGCAGCAGTAACTGAAGGATTAAGGGAAGAAGCAATCACAAAGTGTTGGGAGTATTACAACATGGTATTATCAAGGGTTGATTCTACAAAGGACGAATCGTGGAATGGGGCCAAGTGGAACTCAGCAAAGGGTGTAATGGAGTATGACAACGTTTACTTCTATGGCACCTCTAACGAGTTAGACGAGTATGTTGGAGCTGAATTATCAGGCGAAAACTCAGTTACAAAGGTTGTAAGGTACGAATAACAATAAAAGGAGCAATATTATGGAAAAGTATGTATATGAAGAAAGTGATGTATGGGTAGAAGATGACGTAGAGTTTGTATCTTATGACTCTACTAACGATGAAGGTTCTAACGATGGTTGGGATTCTAGTGGGTATGATGTTAATTATGACGACAAGGATGACTGGTCGTGAAATATACACCATACGGATTACCCATATTAAATGGTAAAAAGTTAGTAAAAGAAATTAAGGTTTGGACTTGGAAGAAAACAGGAAAGTATGGTTTAACAAGAGTCCAAACAACTAGAAGAATTTATAATTAGGAGAATAAAATGGATACTAAAATACACGCATTAGATATACTAAAAATGAAAAACGTATGTTTGTCTGCAACTGACAAGAGATTGTTGATTGGTGATTTAAATTTGGACGAAAAAAGGTACTACGGAAATTGGTTATTGGCCGAGGAAAGCAAGATTGAAGCTGATGATGTAGATGAGTTAGATGTTGAGAAAGATGTAAAGTTTGGGAACAAGACTTATGAAGATGGGTTGGAAAAATTTGTTAACAATAGAGATTAGGAGAAAGATATGTTTAAAAGCAAGATATTTAAAGATGCAGCAGAGATGGAAGATGTCATAGGAGATACAGAGTCGCCAGGGTTTGTTGTTAACGAAGGAGATAGTTTAGTTGACAAGTTTAACGCTGGTGATGACTCTGTTATGGCTAGGATGGGTGGCGCATTAAAAACAGACGTTAACATTGATGGTAAGTTTGCAAGTGCCGTTTTTGAGAGGGACTTCATCTTAGACGTTAAGACAGAAGCTGGAACTGGCATACAAGAGTTGTTAGTAGACGCTTGGACAGGAAGGTTGTATGGCTTGGTAGTAGTGGGTGATGTTTCAGAGTTATACGCAATCTTAGACTGGAGAATGGTAATAGAAACATTTGAAACAAAAAATGAAGCTGAAGAAGTAGTAATGACTTTTAATTTGCCGGTTTATGAGGAATTGAAAGACGGTAAGTGGGTGCCAGATACGAATACGTCTGCATCTGTAATGGAAATGGGCTTTATGAAATACGCGAAGGATAACGTTAATTTTAAGGAGAGCTTTAATGAATAAAGAAGATAGAACAGAATGGAAAGCAATTGCAGTAGTGGCTGGTATTTGGATCACTACATTAACATTAGCAATTGTGCCGTGGGATAACTGGGGTATACTTAGTGGGGGTATTGTATGAAAACAAAACACAGAAAAGCACCAAATGCAAGAGGTGTATTAGATAATTTAGTTATCACAGCAGAGCATTTAGCTTCTTTTTTAACTAGAAGAGATAAACCACCTCAAGTAACATTGGAGAGAATTGCTAATTTAGCTGAAAAAGCTATTAATTATAAGCATACACATAAAACAGATATTTCTAGTAATTTAGATAATCTAACTAAAGATGAAAAAAGAAAGTTAGAGCGTGTTGCTTACTGGAAAGAAAAGGAAGGTGTTGATGTAAAAGAAAGTTTTATTGTAAAAGATGGGGTAAAAGTGTATTTTGATAACAGGCCTAGCGCAGAACTGCAGCAAGAAAAACAAAGGGCAGATTGTATAGCTAAAATTTGGGAGTGTTACAGAGTTGTACAGGAAAATGAAATTATGCACCCAGCTGAGAGCGGTAAGGACGAAAGCTGGGGAGGAGCAAAAGAAATAGATGGTAAATGGACACCTGAGCCTATTACATATTATGGAGATGCATTAGAGGATGTATTAGCTAGTGAGCTACATGGTGAAAAAGCACAGGGAATTATAAATACTAAAAATGAGGAGGAATAATGAATATAGAAACATTAACAAAGAAGTTGGGTATACATGAAAAAACATTAAAGATACCTACAAGGTATATGCCAGAAGTATTAAATATTTTGACATACATGAAAAACGAAACTAAAAAGAGGGCTAAAAAATGAAAAAAACGCCAATACACGCATTAACAATGACAGTAGTAATATTAGTATTTGCTTGGTTGTTTATAGAGAGGGCAAATGCGGATGATTTATTTGGAGGTGAGAGTTTCTTTGCCTCTACGCCAACAAAGTCAGACACAACAACTATTTGGAAAGGTGATGGATCGTTAGTAATTATACAAGGGGCTGAAAAAGCTGGGTATGTAATTAAAGGTGATTCAGATGGTTCTGACATTGAGTATTTTGTTGTGCCAAAAGATGATGGTTCAAGCACTTTTATCTATGATGATGGATTGACTATTTGTAACTCTTCAATGGGTTGTTATTAGTAAAAAGTGAATCTAAAAAACACGTTGTTTTTTCCTTTGCAATCATAGTGTTGCAGAGGAAATTATAAATTCGATATTAGGGTTGTAGGGGGTAATAAATATGTCAGATGAACGAGAAGTAATTTTTGAAGATGATAACGCAGCAATAGAAATACCGGATGATGACATCCAATGGTCTCATGAGGTACTCAATCAATTTGAGTTACTTATAGACACGTTAGGGATTGAAACAGTGATGTTTTTAATGTCTCAGGAACATGAGGAAGTTGTCTCAAACTGGATCTCAAACAAGGTTGACATTCAGCACAGAACCAAGCAGTAGTAAGGGAAGTTTAGTTTTAAACAGAAAAAGAAAAAGAAATAGAAAAAGAAAAAGAATACATAGCACAGAAGTAAACTTAATATTAATTAAACGGAGGAACTATGAAGAAAAGAATTAATGAAAAACCATTTTACTATAACCATGTAATTAATGAATTTATAGTAGATACATTGCATTTGGATATACTAGATAGATACGCATTTCTAACGCTTATATGGGAAGCACATAGACAAAGAGGTATACTTACTAACGAATCGTTAGGTAAGGTATACAAAGCAAATAAAGAAATTCCTATAGAAACATATAGAAGTGTCTTATTTGAGTTTTTTGATGTTGATGAAGATGAAAGCTATACAAATAAAAGAGTAACTGCTGATTTAGAAAATACCAATCAGCATAAAGAAATTTCTAGTAAAGGTGGTAAAACATCTAGCTTACAAAAGATGATTAATTCAGATAAACGAATAGATGAGTACAATCAGATACATGATGCTTATCCATCTAAAAGAAGAGTTGCTAGAAGGGAAGGATTAGCTCTATATTGTAAGCAATTACAAGACGATAAAAGAATGACGTTTAAAAGAATAATGGAAGTAGTTAAGGGATTTGATTGTCAACCACAATATTATCCTCAACTTGATACTTTACTTAGAGACACACAAGGCAAGTATTGGAAGGTTGAGAAAGAAGAAGCAAAGGTTGATAGAACTGTTATTGCTAACGAGTTAGCGAAAGAAAACAGTAATTTTTGGGGATTAACTAAGGAGGAACAAAATGAAAGAATTAATAGCTATTCAAAGTGAAATAAATGTACCAAAGAATCAACGTAACAACTTTGGCAACTATAACTATAGAAGTTGTGAAGATATACTAGAAGCAGTTAAGCCTTTATTAAAGAAACATAATGCATCAATAGTAATTACTGATGAAGTAAAGGAAGCTGCTGGAATACCTTATGTAGAAGCTACTGCAGTCTTTAAGGCTGGCGATACAAAAGCATTAAGCGTGCGCGCACAAGCTGGGATCAATCCTAACCGCAAGGGTATGGACATAGCTCAAAGCTTTGGCTCAAGTAGCTCATATGCTAGAAAGTACGCATTAGCTGGCTTACTGTTACTAGATGACACTAAAGACTCTGATACACAGGATAATTCTAAGGCTTCAGATGAAGAAATGGTGTTTGACCTGTGAATAACGAAGCATTGATACAAGGTAGTGATGAATGGCACGCAGCTAGAATTGGAAAGATAACAGCATCTAGGTTAGGTGATATAATGAGAACCACAAAGTGGGGGGAGTCTACTTACAAAGCAAAGGTTAGATTAGAACTTGCTATAGAGCGTATTACAGGCAAGTCAGCATCATCTGTTGTAATGAATGAAGCCATGAGAAATGGGGTAATTCGTGAGCCTGATGCAAGAAAGTTATTTGAAGCTATTACAGGTAAGGAAGTTGCAGAGGTAGGATCGTTTGATCACCCTACTATAGTTAATACGGCAGCAAGTCCTGATGGATTGATTAGAGGTGAGAATGCTTGTTTGGAACTTAAGTGTCCTACACATGTAACACACGCTAAAAACTTAATGTCTGACAAGATGCCAAAAAACTATATATACCAGGTGCAACATCAGATCCAATGTACGGAAAGTGAATTTGCATATTTTGCAAGTTACCACCCAGACTTTCCAAAAGATTTACGACTTAAAATCGTAAAAGTCGCCAGAGACGATGAAGTAATAAATTCTCTAAACACAGCAATTCGTAAATTTGATATTGAAATTGAAGAATTGATAACTAAAATTAAAAAAGGAGCAAGTTAATATGGCTGAAGAATATTCAAATGAAAACTCATTCGCACTATTTAAGAATGACAAAGGCGACAACGACGCAAGACCTGATTACACAGGAAATGTAACTCTACCTGACGGGACAGAAATGCGTATGGCGGCATGGATAAAGGAGTCTAAATCAGGGCTTAAGTTTTTAAGTGGTCGCTTATCTGAACCACAACCTAAGGCTAATGTAGCAAATGCAGCAGTTGAAGGCGAGGATGCAGTACCATTCTAATAGAGGAGGTCTTAACTAGATTTGATGGTGTAAGGGAAACGGGCAAGGGTCAACACTCTTGCCAGTGTCCAGCACACGAAGATAAGAGTGCATCACTAGGAATTAAGGAAGGCGATGGAGGACGTATATTACTAAATTGCTTTGCTGGTTGTGATGTTAAATCAATCTTAGACTCAGCTGGTTTAGACTGGAAAGACATACTGCCTGATAATAAGTTATATCAAGTAGAAAAACATAGCTTTAATCCTTTTGCAGTATTGAAGATGATTAGAGATGAAGTATTAATAATAGGTTTAGCAAGTGCAGATATACGCAAAGGCAAACCACTTAACGATACAGATCACGCTAGGCTGTTAAAGGCTGTAGGCAACGTAAGGGATTGTTATAGTAAAACAAAATAGGAGAGAATATGAATACAGTATATAAGTTGTCAGGTGGTGTTAAGGACTACTTAGTTACACCATGGGCAAAAGGAGCATTTAAAGCTAGATCTTATTTAAGGGCTAGAGGAATTGATGCTATTGTAACAAGGTATAAAGAAGTAGCTAACAAGTGGGTTAAAGGGGGTGTAAGGTGACAGCACAATCGTTAGAAGATATATTAGTAACCGATAAAGAAATATCAGGTTACATGAACAAGAGGGATAATCAGGAACATCTAAAGATTAAGAACCCTTCTGAATATGTAGAGGATGTAAAAGAATACTTTAATGAGGACTTAACTGGTGGACTAGGTTTACCATTTCACAAGACTCATACAGATTTTAGAATAAGAGAAGGTGAGGTATCATTAGTCACTGGTTACTCAGGTCATGGCAAGTCAGCATGGCTAAACTATGTAATGTTACATCTGTTGCAACAACAGAAAACAATGATTGCATCTTTCGAGATGTTACCTAAACAGACACTAGGTAGAATGTGTCAACAAACAGGCGAAGCTATGCCGAATGATGAATATATTAAAGACTTTGTTAATAAGCTAGAGAAAAGACTTTGGATGTATGATCCACAAGGTGAAACATCAGCTAAAAAAGTGCTTGAGGTTATTTACTACTGCGCTGAAAAGCTTGGTGTTAAACTTATGGTTATTGATTCACTTATGAAGTGTGGAGTAGCTTCAGAAGACTATGCTAGACAGAAAGAGTTTATTAATAGCTTGTGTGTTGCTGCTAGAGACCTAGGAATACATATATTCTTGGTTGCTCATAGTAGAAAGACAGCATCAGAAGATGATGGCAGTAGCAAGTTTGATGTATCAGGAAGTTCAGATATAACTAACTTAGTAGACAATGTATTATCTGTTCACAGAAACAAGAAACGTGAGAGAGAGATGGCTGAAGGTGGTATTGATGATAAGGTTATGCAACAGTCGCCATGCTCAGTATTTTTACTTAAACAGCGTCATGGACAAGGAACTGAAACTAAGTGGGGATTCGGATACAAACCTAAAACGTTTGAATATACCGAAACTTGGTAATGATGATTAAAGACTTCATTAAAAGCATTAAGAAGACATTTGGAGAGGGGGTTGAGTTTAAGGCTACCTCTAAAGAAGGTAAAATTTTTAGGAGCAAAGGCTATGACAAGTTACAAAGTGACATCAAACGAGGAGTTGGAGAACGTAAGACAGCAGATTGGTGAGCTAGACTTAACCAAAGCCTGGGAAATAGAAGTAAAGCCGTTTGCTTTTAACAGAAGCACTCAGCAGAACAAGAAATATTGGAAGCTGATAAAAGAGCTTGCTAACTACTTAGGCTATAGTGAGCATGAAATGCACGAGCTTATGAAATATAAGTTTCTTAGCTACAAACAAGAGCTTTTAGGTGATGAAATGGTAGTTATACCATCAAGCTCTAAGCTGACGATTAAGGAATTTGTAGAATTTTTATCTAAGGTAGAAAGGTTTGCAGTAGATTTAGGGTTTAAATTAGATGTATCACAATATGGTTACTAAAAGGAGAAGCAAGATGACACAGTACAGTAAAGTAATGGTAATTGGGGATTTACATATACCCTATCACCACAAAGACTCTTTTGCGTTTCTTAGAGCGTTAAAGAAGAAGTATAAAGGTTTTGATCTTGTTGTTGGAATCGGAGATGAAATTGATTGTCATGCAATCAGTATGCACGACTCTGACCCGGACCTACCTAGCGCTGGAGATGAGTTAGTTTTAGCTAAAAAATATGTTAAGGATTTAGAAAAGATATTTCCTGATGTTACACTAGTTGATTCTAATCATAGTAGCTTAGTATATAGAAGAGCATTGAAGTATGGTTTACCTAAGGCCTATCTAAAATCTTACAACGAATTTTTGGACGTAGGAAAAGGTTGGAAATGGGTACAGGACCTAACTGTTACTCTTAACGATGGATCTAGGTGTTTCTTTACACATGGTATGTCAGCTAATGTGTTAAGCATAGCTCAAAAGTATGGTATGCACACAGTACAAGGACACTACCATAGTAAGGCTAGTATTCAATACTTTAGTAACCCTGATAAATTAGTATGGGGCGCACAAACAGGTTGTTTAACTAACCAAGACTCATTAGCATTTGGTTATGCTAAAAACTTTAAGGATAGATTCATTATGTCATCAATAGTTATTGTAGACGGACAACCTAGATTGCACCCTATGGTTATTAAGGATGGTAAATGGATAGGGAAAATTGTGTAATGGCTACCAAAGCAGAAAAAGCTTACCTAAATAAACTTTCTATGTTTGGCTGCTGTGTGTGTCGTTGGTATTGTGAGGAATCAGACCCTCCACCAGCAAACATACATCACATCAGAGATAAGACTGGTATGGGTATGAAAGATGCAGACATGATACCATTATGCCATACACATCATCAAGGAAAGATGGGTATACATCAGATAGGAAAGAAAACATGGGAAGATAGATATGGGACACAGCGTGAATTACATAAACGATTACAGGAGGAATTATGAATATAGTAAACGAAGTAGATTATCAATATGATGAGGGCAATGCAATGACAAAACAAGTAGGTGGAAATCATTACTCTAAACTAGCTATTCAGCCAGTAGAGTATATAAATGCAAATAAACTTACTTATTTACAAGGTAACGTTATTAAGTATGTAACAAGATACAAAGATAAGAACGGGCTTGAAGACTTACAAAAGGCAAAGCATTACATTGAATTATTAATAGAACTAGAGGAAAAATAATGGCTTATAGCAAACAGGTGTTAGATCATTACGAGAACCCAAGAAACGTAGGAAGCTTAGATAAAGCTGACCCTAACGTTGGAACTGGTATGGTTGGTGCACCAGCTTGTGGTGATGTTATGAAGTTACAGATTAAAATTTCTAACGATGTTATTGTAGATGCTAAGTTTAAGACTTATGGGTGTGGCAGTGCTATTGCATCCTCATCATTAGTAACAGAGATGTTAAAGGGCAAAACATTAGACGAAGCCCAAAACATTAAGAATACAACTATTGTTGAAGAGTTAGCATTGCCACCAGTTAAGATTCATTGTTCTGTATTGGCTGAAGATGCTATCAAGGGAGC